>Ga0224554_1000422_pt1 | contig 35821 bp, 49 predicted proteins | sample 714S22024metaG_FD_180666 | JGI IMG/M metagenome (GOLD analysis project Ga0224554, IMG submission 180666) | Peat soil microbial communities from Stordalen Mire, Sweden - 717 S2 20-24 | ecosystem: Environmental > Terrestrial > Soil > Wetlands > Peat | place: Sweden: Norrbotten County, Stordalen... | reverse complement strand
TGGTTCTAAACCGGAACTGGCAAGCCGTCCGCGTCATTGACGTGGAACTGGCTTTGACCGATATGGTCCGCGGGGCCATGACGGGTTTGGACACTTCCGACCCCGACAACTTAAGACCCCTGACCTGGTCTGAGTGGGCGGAGCTGCCAGTCGCCGAAGGCGAGCTCTGCATTCACACGGTGAAAAGGAAGATCAAAATTCCCACCGTCGTTGCTCTGTGCTCCTACGCAAAGATGCACAGAAGGCGCCCGAAGCTCTGCGCGAAGACCATTCGCCAGCGCGACGGCAACCGCTGCCAGTACACTGGCAAAGTAATCAAGCCCGATGAAGGCAACCTTGACCACGTCGTGCCCCGCTCTCGCGGCGGCAGGGACAGCTGGGAGAACCTCGTCTGGTCGAGCAAAGAGGTCAACGCGAAGAAGGGCAACCGCCTTAACGCGGAAGCAGGCCTGAAGCTGATCCGGGCGCCGCAGGCGCCGGCGGTATCGCCAGCGGCCCTGATCGAAGTCCCACCCAACAGGCCAGAGTGGAAAATGTTTCTTGTGGCCTGATCACTTGCAAAGACATGTCATTCTCAAGCGCCAGGCTGTACCAAAACAGCCTGGCGTTTTTGATTTCACCGTATCCGACTCAGGAGCTGCAGAAAACGAGAGGGGCAGCTGCCCCGATCGGGGCGTAATCACGCTGAACAGGCGCTCGAACGACCTGGCTTACCTGACGGGCACACCAAGCCAGGCGATTGACTTTCGCGGAAGAGGCAGGCTGGTCGAAGAAGTAGGACTCTGAGAAAAGAAGCATCTGCTTTACCCCTTTTGGAAGATTCTGGAACTCCGGATAGCTCAAAATCGTCCGGTTTGCGATGTCCGTTTTCATAGTGCTTCCGTTGGATGCAGCCTTCGTGCCAACCACGTTTCAGGCAAAAACCGCCCTTTTTCGAGCTAAGTGCGCAATCATTGCGCATTCGGTATGCAACGACGGCCAAAATTGCGCACCACCCGACTTGCCGCAAACAAGCCACAAACGAAGCGATTCTTGAAATCTCAAGACCGCCACCTCGGTTGGGTGAGAACCTCTCACCAGGTAGTAATTCATTCAGAGGCAAGAGAAGCAGAGAGGTACAAGTGAACTATTATATAAGCGTCGATGAGCCCAGAGACAGACAAACTTGGGGAGGAAATAAAGGCTTTGCTCGCACAGAAGCAGTGGAGGAAAGCTCGGAATTTGATCGTAAGCCAGTACGACCCCACTCTTTTCCCTTTGCTGGACGAAGCCGTGCAGCCGCTGATCGCGGAGGCGCCCAGTGAAGGGCGGCAAGAACGCATAGACAAGCTGTACGCCCGGCTTGCTGCCATGTGCCCGCCGGAGTGCATCCAGCTCCTCAAGCCGCCTGATCCTTGCATGGCCACGATGCTCGCCCAGTTCAACGGATTTTTCAGCGAAACGTGGCAAACTTGCGCGTTCAAGGAAACGCACGTCTGACACAAATTGATAAAATGAAAAAGGAAATCAAAAAACAAAAAAAGGCGACGAAGGTGGCACTCGGCGAATGTGACCTGAGCGGCTACGAAGTTCTGGTACTGGAAGGAGGCCGGACGGTCCATAACTACAGCGCCGGAAACCACCGGCAGGACTCCACACAACCAGCACCCATCGGGTCTCCGGAGGCTCTCACGCTTTCGGAGATACGAAAGATGTGCCAAAAAACCGCCAGAGAGATGGCCACAGAGCATGGCGCCAAGTACGGCGGCGTAACGCAAAGGGAAGCTGAGGCCGCAGGTAGGCAACATGGACACTAACCCAAGATTCGCCGCGGAGCTGCTAGGCCGGCTCCATGTTCTTCCTGCTCGAATTCAGACACACCACAGACTGCTTAATGCGCTGGCCGATCCCAACACGCCAACCAGCGATAGCCACGGTCTTGAAAGATGAAGGTTTGCTTTCTTCCGCGCCGGCATTTTGCAAACGGGCCCGGAATTGACCATTTCCAAAAGTAAACCTGGTTTACTTTTGCCTTAATTTCCCCAGCCATACGAAATCTCCTGCCTTGAACCAGATCAGCTTTGCGGTCTGCGGCGGCGCCGCCATGTTGAGCAAAATCCGGTCTTTCTCAGTCATCTTTTCCGCCACAGCATCCACATAAGCTTTCGGAGACGTCCCAAGCCGCAGGAACGTGTCATACTCCTCCGCCGGAGAAAACGAATACTCAAAGCCAATCGCCATCTTCCAGTTCATGTCGGGGTGGTAAAAGTAGGTTTGGCAGAACGATGAGATCGAGTGATTGTAAACGATGCCCCCTTCCTTCGGCAGCCAGGCGGCCGGCGTGTCTTTGCTCCAAGTCGAGCAGGTCGGCACATAAAACATTGTTCCGCTGAGGGCCATGCCAGCCAGCCAAGCCACGCAACAGCATCCTGTCGCGATGGACATTCGCCAGCCGTCCAGACGCAGATGAACGGCGTCCACGATCAGCTTCAGCCGGAGAGACCCCAGCAGCGTCAGGCATGGCAGGCCCCAATCCGCCCACATGCGAAAATTCATCAGGCCCAGTCCCAAGCAGATGACCAGAACAGGAAGCAGGCATTTTTCCTTCTCGCTGATATTGGCCTTGACCAGCCAGCTCAGGTAGAGCAATGCACCAACCGGAATAAACGTCTGCCAGCGCACAAACCAGGGAAGCGCTTCAATCTGCAGCAGCGACGCGGGGAGTTTCTCTCCCTCTAATCGTTCCAAAATCCGGATGCTGTTCCACAGGAAATCAATCGGGTGACCGGTAAAGGCGGCGCCGGCCAATACGCCTAAGGAAAACACAGTCCCAAAAAGGACCGCCCTGCGCCATTGCCTGGATGCAGCCATTCCCAAGCCCAAAGCCGCCCACGGGTACCAAGTTCCATGCACCCATGTGCAGAGGCAGCACATCAACGCGGTCAGCCATGCATCCTTCTTGGATAAAACAGGCTTGCTCCAGAGGTGCAAGGCCAGCAACCAGCACGCCATGGAAAACTCAAAGGGCCGGCCGTGAAGGAGGCGGCCAACAATCGCAATTTCGCCGGACGCATAAAAGATCGCAATTGATGCCATCCAGAATATGGGCGCCGGACTCACGCTAAGGCTGACCAGGAGATAAATCGCCAGCAGCCCGTAAACAGACAAGCACAGGAGGCCCATCTGATCCATGCCGGTCAGGCGGTGGACTTCAGCCAGAAACCAATTCCATCCGGGGTTGTGATCCATCAGGCAGTCCGGCCGGATGAAGGTTACATCCGTCCATGGACGGCCGCTCACCGCCTGCGCCGCGTGGCGGAGGCCGTCATCGGTCGGAAGAGCGCCGATGGAAAAACGGATGGCGGGGACAGCCATCAGAATGCAAAAGACAAATGCCCACTGCAGGATACGATGGGAGCGCGCGGTCATGGCGCCTTTCTGGGCAATTTGAACACCCCCAGCACGAAACTGGCAAAGCCGATTTCAACCCCGGAAGCGAACAAGGTTGCCGAAGGAAGCACGATCCTCAAGGTATGCGTTACATCCAAGGGGCCGAAATCGAAACGCTTCCAGATGGTGAAGGCTGAAACCGCCAACAGCAGGCCCGCCGAGGCGATGCAGGCTCCGACCAGAATTCCCCACTCCACCGTTAGCCAGCTGGTCCATTTTTCAAAAACCCTGTCCTTGGGGAGAAGTTTGGCCTGGATGGCATAGGTTTTGGTGAAAATTGCGAACAGGACCAGTTGCAGGCCCATTTGGCAGCACAAGAGCGCGTAGGCCAACGAGTGGACATCGAGGACTGCACTGCCCACTCGCAGCGGGCCACATATGAGCGCTGAGGCACCAGCCAGTCCGAGAAAAGTCATGAGCAGCCCCGGATAAAAGAAGAGCCATTTGGGACTGTAAAACAACAGAAATCGGAGGTGGCGCCAGCCGTCACGCCAACGCCGCAAATGAGGAGGACGATTCCGTTTGTCCGGGTGCAGAGAGATGGGAACTTCACAAATGGACAGGCCGTAAAGCTTTGATTTGACCACCATCTCCGTGGCCAGTTCCATGCCTGTCGTCGTGAGCTGCATCCGTTCAAAGGCGGATTTGGAAAATCCACGGAGCCCGCAGTGGAAATCATGGATGGGGCATTTGAAGAACAGCCGGGCCAGGCCGGAAAGCACCGGATTGCCCACAAAACGATTCAGCCAGGGCATGGCTCCCTTTTCAATTTTGCCACCGCCGCTTGGGAGACGGCAGCCCATCACCAGATCAAAACCCTCCTGTAATCTCTCAATGATTGGGGCAATCTCTCCAAAATCATAGCTGCCATCGGCGTCGCCCATGATGATCCATTTGCCCAAGGAAGCTTCAATTCCACCCCTTAGCGCCGCGCCATAACCTCTTTCACTGACGTGGATCACGCCCGCGCCGGCCCGGCGGGCCACTGCCGCCGAAGAGTCCGTACTACCATTGTCCGCAACCACGACTTCCCCCAAAAGGCCGGACCTGGCTATCGCCGCCCGGGCCCGCTGGACGCATTCGCTCAAAGTACCTTCCTCATTCAGGCAAGGCAAAACGACGCTGATATCCAGAGGATGGACAGCCATAGCAGTACACTCCTGTTCTGTGGCACGAGTCTCCACGATTCATTATAAATTTCGGGAGCCTCTTTGCTACGAACGGACAAAGACGAAGAGGTTGTTCAACCCCAGCTGGAACCGGTGCCGAACAGCCAAGTGGAAAGTAGGGGAGTCGAATATCTCTTCCGTCATGGAAACACGGTATCCATGATGCTCCTCAAAGGAGAGCCCATCTACCAGGAGCAGAGCTTTCAGAACCGTGAGAATCCCGTCCACCAGTGGCGAAGGGATCGTGATGATCAGGCGCCCACCGCTTTTGAGGAACTTCGCGCACCCGGCCTTGATCTCGTCAAGTTGCTCGTTCGGAATATGCTCCAAACAGGCCAGCATCGTGATGACGTCGAAGGGGGCCACGTCCGGCATGTCCTTTGGGAAGTAGCCAGGAATCATCCGCTGCGATTCATGAGGCGCCTTGGGGTCGATGCCACAACTCAGCGTGTCCACAGGCAGCAGATCCAGAAGCACACCATTGTAACCGCCTACATCCAGCACCCTCGCCCCACATGGCACAAAAGGTTTGGCCTTGGCAATGCGCCAAGTTTGGAGAATTCGATCCAAGAATTTCATCTACAAAAATTATAGGACCCATCCTTGTTTTCCGCTTGCTGGCCAGCCTGAATTGCTTACTGCTACCAGCAGCCCCCAGTCGGAGTGGGACGCAGCCTTCCTGCATTGCGACGAAGACGCGGAGGCGGAAAAGAGAAAAATACGAGCGGAGCTGACCCGCCTGGAGTCGATTTGGCGTTCCAACCCGCCGTTATAACTCCGCCGAACAACAAAGCGACAGTCACCGTGCCCTACAATTAGAAAGATATGAGTGGAAGCAATCAAACTTGGGGAATGAACACCGCGGAACGAGTCATGGCCGTCCAGCGCTGCCTGATCGATCCGTTGTGCAGCGGCGATTTCACCGAAAACGTGGAGCCCATCAGGGCCGCCATTCGCGAGCGCGCCGAGTTTCTCGAAAGGGGCGGCGCGGAGCAGAATTTCAGCTACAAGCAGATCATTCCCTACGTCATTCTCCGGCACGGCGAAAAATACCTTCTCATCAAGCGGCTGCCCAAGCAGGGAGAAAAGCGCCTCCACAACAAGTTTTCCCTCGGCGTGGGGGGCCACATCAACGTGTTCGACCAGGCGCAAAGCGACATTCTGGAAGCCGGCATGCAGCGCGAGAAAAACGAAGAAATCAAGATCGAGCAGGAAGGGGAATGCCGGCTGATCGGAGTCATCAACACTGACGTGGCGGAAGTGGATCGGGTCCATCTTGGAGTGGTTTACATACAAACGTGTCTGGGGCCCGCCTTCACCAACATGGAGCCACAAGCCTACGAAGCCAAATGGAAATCCCCGATCGAAATCGCTGAAAAATACCCGTGCCTGGAGTCCTGGTCGAAGATTGTTTTTGATCATCTAGTCAAGCCTAAGCTGTAGCTAAAGTCCTGGTGCCAACGTCCCGGTTTTTGGGAGCATGTAGTAGTTGGCAGCGGATGCGCTGTTCTTCCATCAGACGCGCTTTATGTTACCTGATACTGCCCAAGCCTGCCTGCGCGCTGAAGATCGAGCCTCCACAAAAGTCCTCCAAAACCCGTCCCTTCTTCAAACTGTCGCTGATCTGGGCAATTCAAGGCCTGGCTTTCGAACTATACCAGCACCTTGGACATCCTGCCCATGAATGGTTGATGAACTTCTGGAACATCCTTTACTCGGTGTTGACCGTCTATTTGGCCCTTGGATCCGTGGTTTCCAATGCGGCCCGGGCCATGATCCTTCTGGTGCTGGCGCTCGCTTTCACCGGTATCGCGCAAAATGGCAGGCTGGATTTCATTGCTTCGATTTGCATTCTGACCTTGGGGCTGATTGTGGCGGTGATCAAGCAGATGGAACAAGAAACCAGACCAACCGACAGGCGGGAGCAATATACTGAAGGATGACAAAAGACGGATTAGCGGAAAAGTTGAACGGCCGGGAGTACCGCCAAGAAATCACCAAGCAGGAGCGAGAGCAAGCCCAAGCCAGTGGTCTCGTGGTAGTTTTCGGCTATTCAGACGATAACATCGAATTCCGCGGCGCCATTGAGGAGGAAGCCGGGTGCAGCAATGGCGCAGAAATCCTCATCAGCCGTAACGGACTCCTTCCCCACCACGACAGGCGGTGCGAATGCCCGTTTTGCGGATATGAGGCAGCCCTGAAGAAAGCGCGGAAAATTGAAGCTCTTTTTGACCGGGATGGTTACTCCTGGATTTACCGAACGGACCTGCCTCACGCCACCTTTGACATCATGGACGAAGGACGGAAGTTCTGCCGGGGGATTGTTTTCGAGGCGTCCGAACTGCAAGCCTAATCGGAAAAAGGGATCAAACAACAGATATATGAAGATAACCCAAGTGTCCCTCTGCCAAAGTGAGGCCGCCGCCAAGGCTGGCCGTCCTGCGCTCACACCCGAACTGCTTGCCGCCAGCGGGGCACGTTATTCCCGCAACAACGAAGGGCTTGAAGCCATCCTCTCCAAAATTGATCCGGCCAACCTGGAGAAGTCCGTGGACGGAATTTTCAAAATGGTCGATTACGGCCACCAGTCCATTGCTGATATGGTGCCAGTAGCCATGTTCATCGACGGAATCTCCATTTGGATGGCCTACTACATCTGGACGCTGTGCCCGACCGCCGGCGGCCAGGAATCCTCCACCCGCTACATCAAGATCGAAGGCCTCATTCCACCCGGCAATCTTGGCATCCCCGAACAAGCGGCCGCCGAGTGGCAGGAGCGCATGCAGAAGTATTTCGCCGCTTACCAGGAAGCTCTCAAAGTCTGGGAGGGGCTTTCCCACATCAACCCGGCGTTAATGGGGATACCAAAGTCGTTGCTCGAAGACGCCTCGGAAAAATCTCAGAAGAAGGTGGCCCGCATGCGCCGCAACTACGCCTTTGACCGGGCCCGCAATTTCTTGCCCGTGAGCGCGGAGACCAACATGATGATGATCATGTCGGCGCGCGGCTGGGTCAACCTTTGCCAGTTTCTGCTGTCTCACCCGCTGCCGGAGCCGCGGCAGGTTGGCGCACTGATCCGCCAGGAGCTTGAATTATCGGCTCCGCGCATGCTGCGCCACGCCCGGAGCACGCCGGATCACCAACAAGCTCACGCCCAGGAGTTTCAAAAGCTCATCAACCTTGCGAAGGCTGATGCATCCTTCTGGGAAGGCAATTTGGAACGCGAATCGGCAGTCCCTTCGCTATCTGTTCTTCCGCTGGAAAATATCTGCACGACCGAACTGGCCGACGATTTTCTTGCCCACAGCAATCGGTATTCGCCGATCGGCAGCGGGCTTCAGCGCATGGCTGTTCGATTCAGCTGGTCTTCCATGGGTTTTGCCGAGATCCGCGACCTTAACCGACATCGCACGGGCAGCAAGTACAGCCCGCAAGTGCCACACGGGTTCTATTTTGCCAAAGACCAGATCCCTGATATGCCTCCGGAGCACAAAAGCAGCCTGTTGGAGCTGTCACAAATCGGCTGGGAAGCCACTGCCCAGGCCGCCAAGCTCCTCCAGGAGGGCGACCCCTCCTACATCTACTGGGTTGTCCTGGGGACCGAATTCCCCTTCGAGCACACGACCACAGCCGACAAGTTCATCTACGAGACCGAGCTTCGCACCGGCATAGGGGCACACTTCCGCTATGCCAAGCACATGCGGGACGTGCTCGCCCTGTGGTATCAAAAGTTCCCCGAGACCAAAGGCCGGCTTCTGGAAGGCAGCGCGGAACCAGAATAGCATGACCCACATCAAACTACTGACGCCCGAAGAGCTTCCGACCGCCCTGGCCGACCTCCAGCTGATGGCAGAGACGGGCCACGCTCCGGATTTCAACTTCTTTGGACCTGAGTTGATCTTTGTCTACACCATCAATGGAGGCATTGTCGCCTTTGGCTGCCTGGCTTGCTATGACGGCGTCTGGGCGCTTCGCAATTGCGTGGTCCATCCGGCCTACCGCGGACGGGGCATCCAGGTGCATCTGATTAAGAAGCGGGTGGAATACGCGCGCAACCAAGGAGCCAGGGAAGTAGTTGTCTGGGTGGAACCTCACAACGCCGGGTCCCTCAATAACCTCGTCAAATGCGGATTTCGCCACCGAGAGGAACCATTGAAGGTTTTTCATGGGAAGCAACACATCAAACTTGGCTACGGTCGCATGTGAAAACCGCAGCCCAAGAAGTAGTCCAGCCACTGGAAGAATTGGTCCGGCAATCCGGAGTTCTCCAGGTGTTTGAGGCTTCATGGGCGGTGTTGTTTACCCGTCATGACCGGATGATCGATGCCAGGACTACTGGGCTCAAGGAACACTTTGGCCACGATGAACTCCAAATTGTCCTGGAAATGAGCGTCGAGGAAGCTCCGAAATTTTTTCGCAAGCAGTCAGGCTGATCAAACAGGGTGCCCATTTCGAGGCTGGCATTGAATACGCGATCGCTTCTCGCCTGATCCGCATGGTGAAATCTCCGGAACGAGACGCTACTTTGCGCCTGATCTTCCCAGACGAGGATGGATGGTTCGCCAACCCTGACTTCTCCTGGCAAGAAGCAGCCATTCCTGGCCTCACGGCCAATTAAACACACCAGAAATGAGTTCAGGGCGCTAAAATTCAAGGTAGATGCAAAACGTAACCGTCATCGACCACCCGCTGGTCATCGAAAAGCTGACTCGTCTGCGCTGCAAGGACACGGACTCCCTGGACTTTCGACGGCTGTTGGGGGAAATCTCCTTGCTCATGCCCAAGTCTGCCAGCCCCCATCATTGCAGCAGGACGTGTTTTATCCCGGCGCCCGCCAACTGTCCCTCAAGCAGAAGAGGGATCTCTTCAATGCCGCCAAAGCCAGCAGCTTTCAGTGGTGGACTGACATCTTGGACTGTTCAAAACGCTTCGCCCGCCAGCGCATCGAGCTTACCTGGGAGGAAGCCATCGGGAAGCTGGACCAGGGAAGTCTGGTTTCGGTCATTGCGCGGGCGGACCATCTTTTAAGCCTCATCTTGAGGTCAGTTACCGGACCATGACCACCCCGGACTACTTGCTATGGGTGCTTGTTCCAAAATCCAAAGCAGCAGCGATCCTGAAGAAGTTCAATTTAAACCCGTATTGAAGCTCCCGCTTCAATAAGCCAAACAACGTATGAAAGAGCCAAAAGATTTCACGCTCGCCGGCCTTGTCTTGCGCATGATGGCCCTCAAGCTGCAGGAACAGGTGATCAAGGCCAGACGCAAATGCCTGCGAGCCGAGCTGATGTCCCGCCTGCCGGCCCATGTGCCGCAAATCATCGCCGGCTGGAGGCTTCGAAAACATTGGTGTGGCGACAGCTACCACCCTGCCCGGGTACAGCCGGGAAAATGGGTGCTGTCCGTCCGCCGGCCTGAGCCTGGACAGAAGGAATCTACCCTGTGAGCAAGCCCCTGCTCCCAGGACAAGGCTGTGGAAGAACACCAAAATAAAACTCAAACCCAAATAAAAATATGCACCTTGGAAAACTTACCGCCACAAACCTCATGTCCGACGTTTCCATCAACCGCGTCAATGCCAAAGTCTGGGTAAGAATTCTCCAGCCCCCTTCTCATTGGCCCGTCACGACCGCTGATTGCAGAGTAGTGCAAGCGGTCCTGACGATCCCGGGAGGAATTGAGGAAAAAGAACTTCTCAACGCGATCGGCGATTTGGCGCCGCGCCTTGGAATTACCAGCCATTGCCGCCAAACCATTTTCCAGGTTGAGGCTCAAGGAAGGTGGGCTGATGAGGCCAAGCAAGCCCTTGTCGATGAGCTTCTGGACGCTGGCATCCTTGTCCCAACGGGGATGGCCGGCCTCCACCAACTTGCCCGCCCAGTCAAACCAAGTGAAAGGCCTGTAAACATGGACCAGGTCAATAGCTACTGCGATTGGAACACCATCCGTTATTAGGAAGCAGGAGCACTCGCCGTTACGGAATAATCCCTGTGAGCAAACCCATGATCATTTTAGTACACCCTGGAAGCCTCCACGGGAGCTTCATTACCGCTAACGACTACCACCCGAACTGGATTTCCTATGCCAGAGCTCAAAGAACGCTGCTGCTCAACGAATTCACGTATTTTGCCGGCGTGCGCGTTTCAGTCAGAGGTGGTTTGGTGGATGATGAAGTGAATTCAAACTCGGAAATCCGCGAGGCCGTTGCGCGCGCGGATGAACGTTATCGCGCCGGGGCAAACACGGCTTCTTTAAGGAAAGCAGCCGTCCGCATTGCTGAAAAACATCCTCAAGCTGGAGAATTCATCGTCACTGGGGCGTGGGCCGATCCCGGCGACGGGTGCGCATGGGCCTTCTGCCAGGAGCTTAGAAAATTGGCCCCCAGATCCCATGTGAGGCTGTCGGAATACGCGGCCCGAAGCAGCGTGCCTGAAGCCCGGATCGCCGCCGGCTGCAAAACCACTTTGGGAAAAGACACCCGCCGCGTCAAATGGCACGCATTAAAGGATGATCACGCCCATACCCACAACCAGGGCCTGCTGGTGAACATGATTTCGCGGGATCCTCGATGGCAGACGCTCGCCGACCGGCTGCTGCGCATTGGCGGCGCCGTCGTCTGTGCGTTTCCAGAGGAGGACATGGATCTGATTTTGGAGAAGGCGCGCACCTGGACGCCGCGGCAAAACCAGATCATCCTTAAAAGAGGCGCGGCGATAAAATGCCACAGCAACACGCTTTTTTTGAAGGAGGCAAACCCACCCTTGCTCGCCTGCACTGGCTGGGCTCTTTCCAAAGACGGCATTTGGCGCCAGCATTCCTGGTGCGTGGAACCCCAAGATTGGAGGGTTGTGGAAACGACGCTGAAACGATTGGCCTATCACGGATTTATCCTTCCCGAAGCCATGTTCAAAGAACGGCTGCTGGAAGCCCTAATCTAAACATGAAAGATTTCGACAAGTCCAAAGTCGACGCCATTATTGTCGACATGACCAAGGCTGGGTTCCACGTAACCAGCGGCGATGGATGCCTGCATGGTGCTCGCCAAAAAGGTCAAAACCCCGGAACTCACTGCATCCAAGCCCAACATCGCCTGGGCTTTTTCCAGCAGCATTTGTGGACACGTCCGACAGGAGCGCGCGCTCCTGCCGGCAGCTGTCGAACACTTTGCGTCCGATGCTTGGAAGGATGTCATGGAGATTGGGAGGACAGGACTGGCCGATCTCAAGTATGTCGTTGGCAAAGAGGAGTTCGCAAAGGCCCTGCAGCCGCTTGTCACCGAGGTGACCAAGCGATACGGAAAGCTTCTGTAAAAAAATGCGAGATTCCAATGAATCCTTGGACGATTTTCGGACCCGGCTCGCGGCCGTTCGGCTGCAGCTGCTGAAGCGAGAGCCGTTCATCAGCTATCTGTCATTGGAGTTGCCCACCTTCATCCTGGCACCCGGCGATCCGCTTTGCGAAATCATCGAAACCGCGGCCACGGACGGACGGAGATATTTCTTCAACCTCCAATGGTGCAAGCGGCTGACCGACCCTGAACTAGGGTTCGTTGTCGGGCACGAGGTCGGGCATGTACTCTACTTACACGCTCCACGCCGTGACGAACGAAACCCCGATCGCTGGAACAGCGCATGCGATTTTGTCATCAACTGGCTGCTTCTACACACCGAGTCGCTGAAGGGCCTGATTTGCATGCCACACGACCCGGAGCCCATTGGGTGCTTTGACAACCAGTTTGCCAATCTCACCGCCGAACAGGTTTACGATCGGCTGCCCCCCGAGCTGGGCATGCCTTCCTGGGACCCAATGATAACGGGCAATGGTGATTCCAATGCGGACGCCACTGACGCCGCGCGCGGCGCCATGGCCAGGGCACTGGCAAGGACCAAAGAATACCGCAGCCGAAATGGCCAGGGGAACACGCCCGGAGAATGGGAACGGGTGGCCATGGAAGGAATGCAACCGACCGTCACGTGGCAGGCATTGTTTCAAATGAAAACAGCGGCGAGCGGACACGATTCCCATTCCTGGACCCGCCCGAACAAGAGGATGCGTCCTCACGGCTATTATCTTCCAAGTTACCGGGGATTTTGCCTGCCCAAGACCCTGTTTGTTTTCGACACCTCCGGCAGCATTTCAGAGGATTTCCTCGGCCAGATGGCAGCCGAGCTTAACCGGCTCCTCCAATTATCCGCGCGCAGTTCAGTCACAGTCGTCACGTGCGACACAGAAATGCATCCCCTTGGGGAATTTCGCGCCGCGCGCAAATTCAACCCGCAGCAGCACAAACTCGTGGGAGGCGGAGGCACAGATTTTTGCGCTCCCTTCGAGTTTGCGGTTAAAAACCGCTACGAACAGGTCATCTATCTGACGGACACTTACGGGACTTTTCCCAGCAAGCCGGCCATGAGGACCATCTGGCTCGTGCCAGAGGAGTGCGTGGGAAAAGTGCCGTTCGGAGAGACGATCGCCATTCCAATACCCCAAGCGAAATAAGACGCAACAAAACAGCATGCCTGCAGGCAAAATCCGGCTTAAATTCGAACCGCTGCCCCACAACCTGTTCCGAGTGGAGGTGGAGAAAAGCAGTGTGCAAAACGATCTGGCGGCCTCGGACTACGCGGAATTCAGCCCCGATTTGGAGTTTGCCGGACTGTCCAAACGTGGGAAGCTGCTCAGTGTGCCAAAAAGCAAAGGCCCCGCCCAAATCGGAGGTTACCCGTTGAGAGCACAAGCTCCCGGAGAGGGATGGATCGAGATTAACGATCGCAAAACCTTGCTTCTTACCACGGACAAGCCCGATGTTATTGCGGTCTGCAATCCAAATTGCCACTGGTCGGGGCCTCGAATTCATCTCGCGGTCAAACACATCCCGGAGAGGTTTGAGCCTGTTCCAGATTCCACGAAGCTCAACGAGATTCCCGGCAAAGACGTCGTCTCGGGTGAACTGACGGAAGTGCTGCACCTTTATATCACGTATCCCGCGTTTCGGATTTACAGCGACAGGTTTGGCTATCACCTCGGCATGCCGCAAGGTACTCGCCTTTCGGCGCAAGAGTGGAAATCGCTAAAACGACACGTTTATACTGGACAGGAACCGGCGTCACTCGGGGAAACGGTCGAAGAAACACAGCGAGGCAGCTGCTTTTGGTTTCCAGGCAGAGTGTTGGCCGATGTCCTGGAGAAGTTCGGCATCAGTGGCCAGGCCGCAGCTTACCATGATGGCCAACTCGGATTCGAAAAGTTTGAAGTGAAGAACGCGGCCAAAGCGGCTGCCATCCTGCCGGCCCTTCAGCATTTTCAGGGCAAGACCATCCATGCCACCTATGGAGGTTTTTCCAATATGCGAGTTCCCCTCCCCGATTTGCTGCGGAACCCCGAATTGTTTGAGCAAATGTCCACCTGCTATGTTGAGCCGGGGCTGAAAACGGCAACACTTGGAGAGACCAAGTTCGTTCTTCCTTATCTGAAGCATCCTGTGCGCAGGTGTGAGTGGAATGGCAAACTGGACGGCCAGGCGCTCTGCCCGGCTCATTTGATTGAGAAGTTCTTTATCCCGCTGGCCAAAGCCAGCCGGACGCACAAAACCGAAGGAATCCAGAGCTACCAGATCCAGACTCGCGAAGAGTTCCATTCTTACGCGCCTGGACGCTGGGTATTGATGGAAGACTTGGCCGGCGCCGAAAAGAGGGACCACAGCGAAGAGGCCAAGGAAAGGAAGGAGCGAAAGGCCGGACTGGAACAGCAATACGGCAAAATGCCCAGAGGCTGGGAGAAGCTCACTGACGAGCAAGTCGGCCAATATTTTGCCATCCAAAAGAAGCTGGCCGCTGGCCAGCTTGTGGACGTAAAGAACAGCAAGATTCTCCCGGATGATTTCAATCATAAAGAGGCCCTCAAATCCTGGCTCATATCGAGGAACAGGATTGTGACGTGCCCTCTAACCAATGAAGCCTACATCGTCAACATCAACACCATAGAGGAGCTGGCCGCGCTCCCGGAATTTTACGAGATGCTGCAGCGGCTGCTCCGTGAGAAGGAATGGCTGTCCGCCATCGTCCTATCCCCCGCGATTCAGACTGCAGCCCTGGCCGAAAGCATATAGAATAAACAGCGATTATGAGCACAAAGAGACAAGTTGGAACCGCCATTTTTGTCATGGATGCCACACGAACCAAAGTGTGGCTCCATCGGCGCGAGACCGCGCGAGATTACAATGGCTACTACGCGCTGGCCGGCGGTGGCGTTGACGCGCGTGAAAAAGCCCGCAAAGCAGCCGCGCGCGAGCTGGCCGAAGAAACAGGGCTGGTGAAGCCGGCTTCCAGTTTCGCGTTCCTCAAGAGAACCCACGAGGAGAAATCTCCAACGGACAAGTGGTCCACGGTTTGGTACGTCATCATCCTTGCTCCAGAAGAACGGCCGAAGAAGACCGAATCGCTCGCAGGAGATTGGGATTTCTTCGAAATTGCCGCCCTGGCGAATCATCCGACACCGCTTTACCCGGGCATTGTGGAAATGGTGCCCGTGCTGGAAAAGTATCTCCGGTCGCTGCCTCCCACCAACATCGCGGCCCACTACCCATGCGCTTTGGCCACCGTCGACATCGCTGTCACGCGCAGCCACAACGACACGCAGGAAATTCTGTTGGGACGGAAGAAAAACGCCACAAAATGGAGGTTCCCGGGAGGATTCGTCGATCCGCAGCAAGACCCAGACTTCATCCACGCCGCCTACCGAGAGCTGTCCGAGGAAGTTCTGGGCTGCATCGTGTCCCAAGATTTTGAAGTTTTGTATCCCGGCCTTCGCGTGGATGAACCGCGGTATGCATCGGACAAGGACCGTATTTATACCACGTTATTCCTCCTTCAGTTCTCCGGCACGCCGGAGTGGGAGCCCAAAGGTGGAGATGATCTTCCTGAAGTGAAATGGTTTGCAGTGAGCGATGTGGACGCCCCCGCGACACTCGTGCGCGAGCATATTCCACTTCTCAATGCTGTCCGCAAACGATTACTCAAGAGCGCGTGAAGCCGATCAAGCCCAACCAGATCATTGTCGCGATCAAGGACTCCAAGCTCGATTACGACTGCCGTCGCCTTAACCTGACCCCCCGCCGGCTGTTTCGCTTTTATGCCAGGTCGGGCTACCCGCCGGCAAAAATCGAGAACATCGAAGCCAGCCATGAACTGCAGCAGCAAGGCAAAAAAGTCCTCCACGAATTGATTGCCCCGGACAGAATCGTCTCCAGGTCGAGCATTAACCCCGCCCTCTTGCGCCAGCAAAAGCTGGTGCTCGCCTTTGGCGGTGACAACCATTTTCAATGCGTGGCCCGGTACCTGACGGACACTCCGATCTTGGGCATCAACACTGATCCACCCCGCAGCGAGGGCGCCCTCACCCAAATCACAGTCAACCAGCTGGCCGCCACACTGCACAACCTGGAAAGAGGAAATTACTCGATCAAAAAGTGGACCAGGCTGGCCGTCACATTGCAAGGGAAGCCCCTGCCCTTCCCTGGCCTCTGCGAGGCGTACATCGGAGAGCACAGAGTGGAGAATATGAGCCGGCTTTCCATCCAACATGGGCAGGAAAGATTCCTGCACAAAGGCAGCGGCATGCTTATCTACACTGGCTCCGGGTCCACCGGCTGGGCTCATTCCGTAGAACGGCAGGTCCGGCCCGGGCAAGTTTACTTTGACCCAACCAGCGCCTATCTGCGTTATCTGTGCATGCATCCCTACGTCGGAAAGCTCTCCCCTGCCCCGTTAGACCCGTGCATAAGACTGAGGGATGGACAGGAAATACTCATCAATTCCATGAACGACGCCGAGGGGGTAATTATTCTGGACGCGCTCGAAGCCTATCCGTTCTTGGAGGGAAGCATAGCCAGCATCAGAACAGGACCAAACCTGAAAGTCATCGTTACACAGTTATGAACGGAACCATCACGCCAGGATATTACAGGCACTACAAAGGGAAGCTCCATAAGGTTCACTTTGTCGGACTCCACAGCGAGACACTGGAGCCCCAGGTCTGCTACGAATCGCTTTACAAAAACCGCAAGTCCCAGTTTTGGGTACGGCCTTTGTCGATGTTCGCCGGAACCGTAACGATCAAGGGGAGCGCCGTTCCGCGCTTTACACGGGTGGCCGACCATGAGGCCCAGGGTGAGGAAAGCGCCTTTCGAATTCGCAGCCGCCCCTTCAAGCAAAACGCCGTCGTTTCGGTTAAGGCCCCAAGCTATACTGGCTATGGCCTCGTCAACTGGCACGATAAATACCCGGAACACCCGCCGGCAAACAAGCTACCAGTCGTTCTAGAGAACGGAAATACCTGGTGGTACGACCTTGCCACGATCGCGGCCGCCACGGATACAAGCCAGTGGCCGGGCTGGATCCGCCGCCAAAAGAGAGTGAAGCCATGATAACGTTAGATCAGCGCGATGCGTTGATGGCCAAGCCCGCCATCGCGCCCAACCTGCCTCCCGAGGTCGCCACCTTCGATTGCATCGATTTCGGCGGATATTGCGCGCGCGGCTACAATCCATGCCAGATTGCCGGTCATATTCGAAACGTCCCCTTGAAGCATCTGACAGAGGGCGAGTGGCTATCCAGCTTAAACACGGGATCCGCCGGATCGTTCTTTGTCTTCAGAGAAGCAGCAGGCCACGAAGTCGGCCGAGCCTTCAAGCCTTCCACGGGGGTCATCTCCGACTTGTGTTTTGCCGGAAAATGGCCGACCCAGCTGACCTTTACCAGAACGCCCGCCGCTCTAGCCGCGTGACCATCCGCCTTCTTGCCATCGCCGACCTCCATCACCGCCCGGCTCATTACCAGCGTCTGGCAGCGCTGGTGCAAAAGCACCAGCCAAAGGTTGTAGCCCTTTGTGGGGGATTTCCTCAATTCGGACAGCGACAACGGTCGCAATGGGCTCTTGATCGAAGCGGAATGCGCTCAATGCGTGGCTACCCTTCCCGTGGATAGGACCGGCTGTGCGCCGATTGGCCGTCGCCATCCGCTCCCTGGAACAAACCGGGATACCAGGCCCTGAGATCAGGGACTTCATTCAAAAGCGTTTGTCGGTGAGCTAAGCACCCGAAGGCTTGAGGCTGAGCTATCGTATTAGTGCCGAGCCCGTGATTCAGCTCTTTCCTTCGCCGCGGCACGGAGCGCCATCGCGTCCTCCCCCCTTCGCCTTGCACCATCCCCGGCCAGATTTCTCTCGAGTTCGGTCATTTCCCGAAGAAACCTGAACCCATCAACGACACGCTGAATCATGTTCTTCAGATCGGGCCTCTGATCCTTGCGAAGCAGAGAAGCAAGTTCAGCAACATCGTAATCGCCGGCACCCTTGATCCGCTCTCGGAACCGGTCATAATCGAGATTTGGACCATTGCTGTCCCACAACTTGAGCACGGCCAGCGAGCGGATGAGGGCGTGATCAACAGCCCGGACCCCGATCTCGGAAAGATCATAAAGGTCTCTGATTTTGGAGCGCTGGCTTGCAGCTCGGATTTTCTCTGCCACGGCTTCCTCGAAGGCGAGGCTGGGAACCTCGACTGGCTTGAATTCCAGCATCTTAAAATAATGCATAGCCAGCTGCGTTATCGGACGAACAGGAAGAACTGGACGCTCGCGCATGCTGACCTGTAATTTGATCTTCACACCCTTCTGGTTATCGGGGTGCGAACAGATCGGGTTGGCGGCGCAGCCCTCGTCGGTAAGGTACCAGTCCTTGGCGCGGTCGAACGAAAAGGAAATACCATGAAAGGGCTTATCGACCGCCTCCAGCATCATCAGCATCAGGTCATCGACGGTTATATCGGTGCAGCATGTGAAGTCGAGGTCGGTTGAAAGCCGTCCGCGCGGACCAAATACCATCTTCCGCAGCATGGTACCGCCTTTAAAAGCGACATGCTCGGTGACGCCTTTCTCAGAGAAGAGCTGGAGCAGGTAGGTCAGAATTACGTCGATTTCAACGTTCCCAATATCCCTCGCGTCGGAAACGGCGGCCACCTGCCGGAGCTGATTGGCTGTCAGCATAGCGGCGCGCTTTCCACCTTGAGCCTTGGCACCTCCGACAAAAGATCATCACGCCGCGCATGAACAAAAACGCCCCACGCGGCGACGTAGCCGATATCCCCCTCTTTTCGTTCTTCTCGTCCGAAGAACGAGCGCCGCGATGGGGAGATTGCATCCCGAACTTTCAGACGTAATGCAGTGGGCAGCGGCCGGCCAACAAGATCGCTCAGAAACCCCAACCGCTGCAGCAATGCGGTTGATTTCATAGCCAGCGCAGAGGCGACGAGTTTGTCAGAGTCGATTTCTCCCAGCGCGTTGTAGACGATGCGCACGAGTTCGCTCACGCCGCCGGCAAGATCGGGACGATCGATGCAATCGACCGCGGTCTTCTCTGGATCTGAGATCGCGACGTTCCGGCCGAAGACAGGATAGCTTTTGAACCCGGAAAACTTTCGCGTCGCGATCTTGATAAAACGCACTTCAGTACCCTCAATGGTTCGCATCGGGCTTTGCCGAAGCACGGCGACGGTCACCGTCATCGGCTTCTGTGTGGTGAAGCCATGAAAAGCCGCTGCCGACCACCAGCCCACATAGGAGGGATCGACAACGGCCGAGGCAAGCGCGATCGGGTTGTTTTCGCCGAGGTTTTCGGGCCCGCGCTCGGGCGGGAGCAGCATGTAACGGCCGCCGACCAGACGAGTCAGCCATCCTTTTCTGAGAAGGTTGCGGATGACCTTGCGAGCTGCTGGCTCTGAGCCCAGAAGGTCGATGATGTCCCCGGCAAGCACCACATCGCGGCCTTCCTCCCGTAAGGAGAGGACCACTTTTGTTTCTTTTGGACCGAGCGTTCGCAGATTTGTTTCCATAACTCTTTTGCCCTTTTAGGGCAAATCCTTCATACGAACAAATCTCCGCCAAAAACCCTGCCACGTCAAGACATGATCCGTTTATATTGTAAAAAGGCCTCAAATGGGCCAATTCTATATACGAATCAATTGAGTCGGCGGAGGGCGATCAGCCCAAAGAATCGGGAACAGGTTCGCCATTTTCATAGCTATAGGTAGTAATGAACGTGACTACTACCAAACGCGAACCTAAACGCGAACCTCGGGGCTATGTTCTGCCTGGTTCAGCTTCAGCCGGCTTGGGCACGCTTGGACACCGGCGGACAGGTTTTCGGGGTCAAAAAGGGTCGCTCAACCGCCGATTCCGACCCTCGCCTCCATCCGCATCATCCTCATCCTCAAGGCTTTCTGCAAGTCCAGCCGCGCAACGCGAACCCAAACGCGAACCCGCGCCAGTAGCGGACTGTAGCGCGCTTAAGAGTGCCGTAGCCGACTGTAAACCGAGCCTCCCTGTTTCCGGACCTAGCGAAAACACCGTAAAACTGCGGGTACGCGCAAACGCGAGGGGCATAAAACGACTTAAGCTGGCTGAAGCCGCCCACAAAACCTTAACGCCGGCCGGGGTTGGTCGCCTACGATGGAGGGCCGCATGAACAAGTACCGCCTGCTCAAGATGAACAGCCGCGCCGGCCGGTATTACGCCGAGGAGATCGAAACCGGCCTGCGCAAGTCGCTCAAAACGGCGGATCGTGACGAGGCCGAGAAGCTGCTCCATGCCTTGAACGAGTCCAACCGTAATCCTCACTTGAACCAGCGCATGGCCCATGTCTACCTGGCCGGAAGCGACCCGCATGCCTTGACCCGCACTTGGGAGGACGTCACGGACGCGATCATCGCGTCAAAGCCCGCTGGCAGCGACAGCCACTACCGGTGGACCACCGCGAGCAAGGACACGGCCTATGGCCTCATCCGGGAGAAACCCCTGCTGAGCACCACGCCGGATCTGCTGCTGGCGGTGCTCAAAAAGGGCACGGTCAGCACCAACGTCTATCTGCGACGAATCCAGAACTTCGCGCTGGATATCGGCTGGCTTCCCTGGCCGATCTTGAGGAAAAAGCAGTTCCCGAAGGTTAGATTCAAGCCCAAGCGGGGGATCACAGAGCACGAGCACCGGCGCATCATCGGGCGTGAAATCAACCCGGAGCGCCGGGACTTTTACGAGCTTTGCTGGCTGCTTGGCGGGTCCCAGGGCGACATCGCCAGTCTGACCGACGAGGACATCGACTGGAGCGACCGGCTCATCTGCTACAACCGGAAGAAAATGCTCCAGCGGATGCAGGAGAATCCCAACCTCAAGCCCCCGATGATTAAGTACGGCAAGAAGATCGAGGCAGTCCTCAAGGGGCGCCCCTCCAAGGGGCCGCTCTTCCCCCACCTCTGCACCGTGCGGTCGAGTGACCGGGCCACCGAGTTCAAGCAACGCTGCAAGGGCTTGGGCATCCAGGGCGTCACGCTCCACTCCTATCGCTACGGCTGGGCCGAACGCGCGCGCAAGGCGTATTACCCCCAGCGGTGCGCCCAGGAGAACCTCGGCCAGCAGTCGCCTGCCGTCCACCGCGCTTACGCCAAGAATGCCGCCGTGACCATCCCCTCGCTCGACGAGTGGGAAGAACTGGTCGCCAACAAAATCATCGACATCCACCAGATGCCCAAGGTGGCATAGGGGAACATTACCCCTCGGCCCCAAAGATAAAATCGACCAAAGTTGGTGTCATGTTTTGAAGAAGGCGGTCTAACAAACAAAAGCAAAGCGACTCGGAATGATCACGCAACAGCCCAATTCCTTTTTAAGGCAAAACTCCAACAATGAGATTTAAAAAATATCGCAATTTCCATCTTGCATTTTTGAAAACGCAAGATATAATGAGAGCGTGATGATAATGAAGCCTTGCATTCAAACCGACGATTTTTCGGCGCAGGTTGCGGAACGGATACGGCTCGCCCGAGAAGAAGCCTCCATGACACAGGACGGCTTTGCCAAGGCGTTTGGCTGCAATGATCGACAGACCGTCTCAGCCATCGAGACGGGGATTCGGCAGGTTGCTCCCGAGGAGATGTTGCGGATCGCAAAGATCCTTGCCAAGCCGGCGTCGTTTTTCACCGACCCCTACGTCATCACGGAGCGAAGGGCCTTCTCATACCGCGCGAAGCTGAATTCCCCGGACATCAACGCATTTGAGCGGAGAGCTCACAAATTGATTTCAGCAAACCGCCGCTTCCGAAAGCTGATGGGTGAGCCGGACGTCCCATTTGGCAGCCAATTGAAGGGGATGAGCAAGCAGACGCCACTGATGGCAGCGGCTGCGGCGGGCGAGCGCACGGCCAAGTCGCTCAACTTGGGAGATCCATCGGCCGCTAAGCTCCGCGAAGCAGTGGAAGAGCAGCTGCGGGTGCTCGTCCTGTTCGTGGACGCCCCCGAAAGCATCTCCGGCGCAGCATGTCACCTGCACGACGGCGACTACGTGCTCATCAACCGAAACGAGCCTTCCTTCCGGCGGAACTTCAACCTGGGCCACGAGCTCTTTCACATTCTCACGTGGAACGAGATGCCGCCGGCGCGCGTTGACGCAATTATGCAAGGGGACCAGCGCCCGAAGGTGGAGAAGCTGGCCGACAACTTCAGCTCTGGCCTCCTAGTCCCATCTGACCAGCTAAAACATCGATGGGCGACGCGCCAGCCAAACCAGGACATTTACGACTGGATCATCGCCGCCGCTAAAGACTTCCGGGTGTCGGGCGAGGCATTGTACTGGCGCCTGATAAACACGGGTTTGCTCTCCAAGCTGGAGCGAGTCGATATTAACCGATTGTCACGCTCAGACGAGGACGATCAAAATGGAAGGCCCAACCGCTACAGCGCCCAGTTCGTTCGCCAGCTGCACAGCGTCCTGGATCGCGGGCTGGTGAGCGTGCGGAAGGCCGCCGACCTTCTCGAATGCGAGCCCTACGATCTGACTGAGATCGTCTCCGCCTACGGATTTGATCCTTCCTTTTAAGCGGGGCAATTATCACCATGGTTCCCAGAGGATCAAAAGTCTTCATTGACGCCAATGCCATCGTCGGCGCGTACGAGACCGACTGTTGGAAGGCCATAGCTGCCGCCTACAAATTTGAAAGCGCGGCTTTTTGCATTGAAGAGGCAACCCGACGGAATTGGTCTGGCCGCAAGCTGATCACGGTGGAGCCGGACGAGATCAAAAAATGGGTTGCGGCGATTCCTGTTTCCAAGGATGAAATTGTCAAAATCGATCTCATGCTGCGTGGAGCCACGGACGTGCATGACGGTGAAAAGGCCCTTCTGACGCTCGCCTTGGCGGAAAGGCAGGTGCCTGGTGGCTCTGCGGGCCGGATGAACGAAGACGCAGATCTGCGCGCCTTGTATCTCGACTACATGAATCTCGACATGGCATTGGGTGCTATGGCCGATGCGGTCGCCGTTGAGGAAAACGGGTCCAACCGGATGACCTCGCTCCACGGAGCCCGTGCCGGGGCACCGCAGAACCTCTGGCGCTGGGCCGCCGCGGCGGCAGCCATGGCGGCTCTGATCCTTTCCGCGATGCTGCCGAGAGCTCCCAAACCCGCGCGCACTGGCCAGGACGTGGCCGCCGCCATTACTTCCTCGCAGAACGCGATTGCGCGCCTCGCGTTCGACACCACTTCCGCGCTTCCAGCGTGGATGTCACCGACCGCCTCGCTGCTCGAACCTCCGACAATTCCGCAATGATCCGAGCGCAAGCCCGACAGCAAACCTTGAAACAAATAAATACGAATCAGCCACTATGAAAATCCTGAACCTCATTGTTCTCCTATCCACAGCTTGCCGCCTGGCTGCGGCAGACAACTCCGCCGCTAATACCGATCCACTGGCGGGAGCTTTTTTCCCGCCCGAATTCGTCCTGATGGCAGGCGACCAAATCGGGCTGACGCAGGAACAGCGGGAAGCCTTTCGCGCCCATGTTGAGAAGATACAGCCACGATCCGACGAACTCGCGCAGCGGCTCACCCGCGAGACCGCCGCGCTCTCTTCCCTTGCCAGACAAGAGCGGGTGGACGAGGCCGCGCTCACCGCGCAACTCGACAAGGTGCTTGATGCGGAACGCGATTTGAAGCACCTGCATATTGGTTTGCTCGCCTGGATCAAGAATCTCCTGACGCCAGAGCAGCAGGCCAAACTGAAAGAAATCACGAAAGACGGCGGCGCACCGTTCGCCGAAGCGACGCGCCAACGCCTCAATGAAAAAGTTCAGCGCGTGAAGGAGGGCATGCAAAAATGGGCGACAAGCGGACGCGATCCATCGGCCATCGGCAAGGCCATGGAAGAGAAGTTCAAGCCTCTCATCGAAGCGGGCAAAGTCATTGAGGCTGAGGCCGAACTGGATCGGGTGCTCCAACAGGTCAAGCAGGACGCTAAGTGAGAGAGTCCCATGCATGGCTTCTGCCTTAACCTCGGGCCACGGAGCTGGTCCCTCGGGCGTCTGACCATCCTGGGGCTCGCGGCGCTGGGGCTAACGGCCAACCCGAGCGCAAAGTCAGCAGAGCCAACCATCAAACCGAACGCTGGGGTGGAGGCCGGGGCGATGAGTGAGCCGCGCTACTTGCTTTTTTGGCGCGCGCCCGAACAGGCGCTGGAACTGGTCCGGCAGATCGGCAGCAAGGGTGACAGCCGCTCCCGCCTCCTTGGCTTCGGTGTTCCCATGTCGGCCTTCGACGAGGAGAAACAGTTACCGACGCGTATTCACACGGCCTTCGCCACCGCGCGGGCCCACGATCTGGCCGTAATGCTGTCCTTCGACTTCCACATCCAATGGCGTAGCCGGCCCGACCTGTGGAATTGGTTCGACACGAACCAGCCGGGCTACAAAGCCGTAAACCGGAGGAATGTCGAATGGTTCGGTTGGGAAGGCCCGCCCGCCAAGACGCGCTATCTCAACTGGGGTGTGGCCGAGCGCATCGCCCCGCCTCCTTGCCTCACGAGCGCGGCCTACCGCTCAGAAGTGAGGCGTCTGGTCCAAGACGTGATTGTGCCGCCGCTCAAGGAAGAGCTGGCTGTCCTCGATCGCGAGGGCAAGGGGCACCTGTTTGCCGGAGTGCTGGTCGGCGCGGAGCCGGGCATCGACGACTGGTCGAACCCAGACCCACAAACGGCGAAACTGATGGCGGAGGACGACATGCACCGTGGTCGGCTTGGCTACCGGGCGTTGCTGGACCGGGGTTACACACAAGAGAAACCGCCGGCGGACCTGCAGGAGGCGCTGGCCGAAGTGGTCCGGGAGACAGTAGGTTTCTGGTGCCGCCAGTTTGCAGAAGCGGGTGTGCCGCAGAAAAGGCTCTACCCCCACGTCGCCCCGCAGATGCCCGATATGTCCAGACGCGTAGCGGCCTCGCTGTCGGTTAGTCCGTCGGCGCGAGAGTTCAACTTCGCGTAGACGCCCGCTGTGTCCATCGTCGCCGACTCCACCACCAGGGGCGACACGCGTATCGCCGCGGCCTTATGCCGATCGGTTGCGAGCACGCTCTTGGGGAGGACGGCCGATGGGATGCTAGCCATGTTGAACTCGCGGAAGATCGACAGATTCTAATGGCCCCGTGACCGCATGCAAATGGGGCCGACGGAAACCAGGCATTCGATCTAATTGGGTCCGAGGCGTCGAAACGATGCTGACATTAGTGATGGCGTGAAAACTGAACCCAAAGCACCCTTGGAGCTTTGGGATGCTCACAACTTCGGTTAGTTGGCCTGCGTTGACGGTAAAAGTTATCGCTGTTGGGTCCACTTGTCGGAGTTTGTTTCACTATTGGCCGTTGTCAATTTTTATATTTGAATTGCTGGAGTAATTGCCAGGTCCCAAAAGCAACGCGAAGGAAAAATGGATGGTCGGAGCGTGAACGCAAAAAGTTCCTCCCCTTACGGACTTTTCCAGCGCGTTGGGCTGGCCGGCGACGAACGAACCCTTGTCCGAAAACTTGCGCCTGCGCCGAAAATTGAAGGGAATCCGGCCGTTCTATTCAGGGGTTTATTGGTGCGGAGAAACGAAGATCCTCGCTTGAAAGCGGATGAAATCTGATCATGCGGCAGTGAATCAATTTCAACTCATCCTCCTTTGCCTGGCCGGTTGGATCAACCACAACCAGCAGAACGTGATCGAATATCTCCAAGAGGAGGTCAAAGTCCTCAAGGAGCAACTGGGCAAGAAGCCTCGGTTCAACGATGCCCAGCGGCAAAGGCTGGCGGCCAAGGCCAAAAAGATTGGCCTCAAACACCTCCAAGGGATTGCCACTCTGGCCACTCCCCGCACCCTCTTGGATTGGCATCATCGGCTCGTGGCCGGGAAATATGATTCGGTTGGCCGAAGAACGTCCCGATGAACGCCGGTCACGCGCTCAATAGAGCGAATACTGGACGCCTCGGCCAAAAGCATGCTTTGGCATCGGCAATCCATACTTGGTGGAAGCCGCGCCAAAAGTTCTCATTCCAAAACCGCGTCCTTCCACCAGCTTCGTTCCGCCGAAAGCAAACTGGAGCTTGGGATTCCTGTTATACATCGGCGCACTGAACGCCTGCATCAGTTCTACCGTGACGGGAGGCAACGGAGCGCCTGGACTGCGCACGGTGACTGCATCTGCGGTTAAAACCGTACTCGCTGGCCGGTGCTGACACCGATGCCCAACCAAATCGGAAGATTTCTGTGAAAAATCGGAAGATTATCGGAAGATTAGGATTCCGGGGATTTCAGCCCGAAATGCGTTGCGCGGCCCTGACCAGTTTGAACAAGCAATTTCCGTTCGACCAGATCGAGGAGGTCTCGGTTCCCCGCCAGCGATCTGGTGTATCTCGCCGCCGGCAGCCCGTTGCAAGCCTCCCGCGGAACCCGCGCCCTTTTTCTGTTTGCGTTTTGCGGAATTACTCGTTGTCGCTTTCTTTCTCATAATCGCTCTCCTTTATTGAAATCAGATAGGACTTGGACAGGGTGTCATGGGTCACCTTTCAGCACGAGCGGTAACGATTGTCCCCACTTTCCGGTGAACACGAACTTGCCCAAGGGCTTTCGCTGCCGGAGCGTCAGGTCGCGCTCTTTCAGAGCATCCGGCAGTGTGGCCGGGTCGGCTTTGTATCCGATGGCCATGGCCGTCCAGGCTTCGAAATGCTCCGGTATCTGGTAAATCTCCCGCACCTTGTCGGGGAGGATGCCGATCATCTGATGGACGGAAAGACCTCGCGCCGCGGCTTCGGCTACCAGATTCCCGGCGGCCAGACCCAGGTCGTGAACGGCGGCCCGATTGTCTTTATTGTTCTTTGCAAATCGCAAATTGACGACGCCCAAGACCAGCACCGGCGCGGCCTTGGCCCACGCCTGGTTTGCTTCCACCAGACAGGAAAGGAGTCGTCCGAACTCTTGGGGGTTACCCTTGGTCGCCACCAGATAGTTCCAAGGCTGTTCGTTGTAGGAGGACGCCGCCCAGCGAGCCGCCTCAAACAACGAACAGAGGTCGGCTTCCGGCACCGGACGGTCATCGAAGCCATAGGGACTCCACCGTTCCGCGAGAACCTGCAGGATTGGATAGTCTGTCGCTGCATTTTTGATGTTCATAAATGCTTTATGTATTTCCTACTTTTCCGGGACTTGATGTTTGGATCGTGCTCCGCGCAGATCAGGGCGCGAAAAACTTGGAGAGGACCTGATCACTGCCGCGCCATGGAGAAATCTTTTTCGGTGATTCCTCCTTCATCATGCGTGGTCAGCGTCATCTTGTCAAAACGAATGTCAATATCCGGATGGTGGTTGATTTTTTGTGCTTTCCGGGCGATCCGGTTGACAAAATCAATGCTTTTTAAGAACCCCTTCAAACTTAAATGTCCGAAAAATGGTCCGAGCGCGTTTCGACCAATTCGGGACGTCTTTTAAATGAAGGCTGATTTGTTTGGCGGTTAAAGCCGGCATAATTTCAATTGGTTCTCTTCCGGCCGGAGCCGCTCTTTTTGCCGCCGCCATCGAGTTTATTGACAGTGGCCCAAGCCCGCGCTTCCGAGGTTTTCACGCTCAAACCTTTTTTCTCGTAGCCGGCTTCGATGTGTTCCGCCTGACGTTTCTGTTTGTCAGTATAACTGGATTTATCGCCTTGAGGCATTCGTCGTTCTTTCTTTCGACCGGGACGTCGCGGGCTCGGTTCGCCATGGCGATTCGCTTTTTTTCTCGTAATCGTCGAAGGCTTTGACCAGGCCGGTGAGCACTTCCGCCGAGGTCTCGAACAGCGCCTGGGCCTTCGTCTCCGTGACTTTTCCAACATCCCCGCGCAAATGCTCGATGAGCCGACTCATCTGAGTTTTGATTTTTTGCGTGCGGTGAATAGGATCGTTCTCGGATAAGGGTTTCATGCAAGGGCCGCATTCCTCGAGGACTGGCCGTTCTTCACGCGGTTTTGGCCATTTTTCCCTCTACCGGCTTTATGGCGGGCGGCACCTTAATGTCCAGCGCCGCAGCCAGACTGATTTCGTGCTCCTGCTCCTGCACGATGATCGCGCGCAAAGTCTCGCTTAACGCAAATTCTCCCATTGCTTCAGCCTGCCGGATACGCTCGCGATAACGCCCCACCGTGGTCCGTTCGTTTTCCAGATCCGCGCGCAGCATGACGATAGGGTCATTTGAGGTTTTGACCGGCTTGGGCGTCACGCACGGCATGCCTCCCAGATAATCAATTTGCCTGGCAATTTTGATGGCGTGCGCCAGTTCCTCCCCGGCATGGACTTCCAACTCCCGCGCAATGTCCGTGTACGCGGCGCCTTTCAATACTTGGCTGTACACGGTGTAGGCGATGATCGCCTGATATTCCCCCGCCAAGTCCTCGTTCAACAATTGGATCATCTGTTCGCGGGTGATATTCGATTCTGTGGTCATGTTTTCTTTGCTCATAAAGTTAAAATCAGTGCTGCGATGCCCAGGGCCAACGGCGCTCAACCTTCCACGGTGAAGCCGACTTTGATGGTCACCTGCCAATGATCCACCTTCCCCTTGTTGATGGCGCCGCGCGTTTCGACCACCTGGAACCAGCGCAAGTTCTTGATGGTTTTGTGGGCGCGTTGAATGGCCTTGTCAACGGCGTCCTCGACCGAAACGGTCGAGGTGCCGGTGAGTTCGATGAGTTTGTAGACGTTGTCTTTCATGTTCTTCGTGTATGGGCGACTCTGCCGCCTCGGAATGTCCGCCTATTTGCAGCCGCAGCCGCAGGTGTGCGAGGATTCCTTAATCACTTTTTCGACCGCTTCGCGGGTTTCGCCAGTGAGTTTCTGGATCCGGCCAACCAGTTCTTCCTGTTTGCCTTCAACGTATTGGAGATCGCTATCCGTGAGCTTGGCCCACTTCTGCTTCAACTTGCCTTTGGTGATGTTCCAGTCGCCTTTGACTTCGAGTGTCGTCATAATAGTGTGTGATTTGTTATTTTTTGTTTGGATCCACCGCCAACGTGGCGGCAAAAGTGTTCGCGCGTTTAGTCCACCATCAGCTTGACGGAAGTGTCGCCCCGCAGGGCCTTGGAATAGGGGCAGGTTTTGTGGGCTTCGTCCATGATGCGTTGAGCCTGGGCGCGATCGATCCCAGGGAGTTGCGCATGCAACTCCACCGCCAGTCGGTAGCCGCCCTGGTCATCCTCGATCAGGCTTACCAGTGCCCGCACTGTGGAATCCTTAACCGGGGTGCCGAGCTTTTTGGCCGCATTTCCCGGGGCGCCGTGATAACAGGCGGAATACGCGCCCGCGAACAACAGCTCGGGATTGGGGCCGCGTTTCTCCGCGCCTTTCTCCAGCGGGTTTCCCAACGTGACATTCAGCAACCTGTCCGGCGTCTGAATAGTCCCCGAACGTCCGCCTTTGGAAATCGCTTCCGCCGTAAACAAAGTTTTCATAATCGCATGGATTCCCTCAGTGGCGCCGTCTGGCTGGGGCATTGCCTGAAGAATCATTGATTAGGCGCGCAGCCCGACACCGGAACAAGGATATGCGACGGGCTGAGACTTTCCTATGGGGTAAAACCCTACCATGAAATCAACGGCTTTCCTTGCCTTTGAAAAGGTGAAACAGGAAAGCCAAAGAGGGCAGCAGGACAACGGCGCCGACCCCCAAAGCCACGATCAGCAAGCGCAAGGTGATTTTCGGAGCGTGAGCGTTGCTCACGGTGAGGTCCGGCGTGACGAGGTTGGGGTATTGCGCCAGGCACCACCCCACGAGGATGAGTGTGACCTGGCTGATGGCTGCGATTCGCGCCAGGGCGAACTTCCGCCGCCACAGAGCCACCAGCGCGACAATGGACGTCAAGCTCGTGCCTGCCAAAAGCAGCGGCGCCCACCAGTGAGTCAATCCGTTATACATTTCCGGCGCGCCTTGTTTGGAGGCGAGAAAAACCACTCCGGCAATTGGCGCCAGGGTCAATCCGGACCAAAGCGCCCGCCGCCGAAAATCATTTTGCAGATCGGGCTGATCCTGTGTGTCAAGCGTTAGATAGGTGGCCGCCAGAAACGCAAACAACCCCAGCGCGAAGACACCGCAGGCCAGCGCGAACGGCGTCAGCCAGCCCGCGAAGAAACCGCTCATTATCTGGCCATTCTCAATGCGAATCTGACCCGTGGTCAACGCGCCGAGGATCATGCCCTGGAAAAACGGAGTGCAAAAGCTGGCGACGCCAAACACCTCGCTCCAATGGCGTTGGGTCATGGCTGACCGGGAGTCGTAATTGCGGAAGATAAAGGCCGAGCCGCGCAGCACGATACCGATGAGCATCGCGGTTAAGGGGATGTTCAACGCAGTCATCATCCCGGCGAAACCAGCCGGGAAACCGGTGAAGAGGAGCACCACCACCAGAATGAGCCAGACATGGTTGGCCTCCCAAATGGGGCCGATCGCTTTGGCAATGGCTTTCCTCTGCCGCACCGCGCGCGGACCGGCCGCCAGCAAATCCCACATGCCGCCGCCAAAATCCGCACCGCCCATCAGGGCATACAGGATCAGTGACAGCAACATGAAAATGGCAACAGTGAGTTCAAGCATGGGTTGAAGTCGCAGAAATTTCGGAAACGGGCTCCGCTGTCTCTATGAACTGGCGACGCAACAGGAAGAAGACGATGAAGGCGAGAAAAATGTATAATGCCGTGAAGACGACAAAGGGCGCCACAATCCCAGGCATCGGCGTGACGGCGTTTTCAGTTCGCATCACGCCGTAAATGATCCAAGGTTGGCGTCCGACTTCGGTCACGATCCAGCCTGCTTCAATCGCCACAAATCCCAGGGGGCCGGCTGCCACCAAGGCGCACAACAGGCGCGGGTGGCCGGCCAGAGGCCGGCTTCGCCAACAGATCCAGCCCGACCACGCGGCCAAAGCCAGCATCGCCATTCCTGCGGCAACCATAAGGTCAAACGACCAATGAACGATGCACACGTTGGGCCAATTGCTTTGTGGGAATTCTTCCAACCCAGCGACCATGGCATCGGAGTTATCGGCGAGAAGCAAACTCAAGCCGCGCGGAATACTGATCGCATAGTCGGTCGTGCGCCTCTGATCGTTAGGAATCCCCCCGATGAGCAAGGGCGCTCCCGTTTGCGTTCGGTAATGCGCTTCCATCGCCGCCAGTTTGGCCGGTTGCAACCGGCCCACGACGCGGGCGCTGTAGTCTCCGCTGAGAATTTGGAGCGGGATGCTGACGCACGCGACCGCCAACGCAATCCCCAGCGCGCTGCGATGAAAAAGATTGTCCTGGTCGCGTCGCAGAAAGAACGCATGGACTGCCGCCACTGCGAAGCCCGTCGCCACAAATGCCGCAAACGTCATATGCATGACTTCATGAAAGCTGGCCGGATTCAACATGGCCGCGATCGGGTCAAGATCGGTGAACTGGCCGTCAACCATTTTGAAGCCCGCGGGAGCGTTCATCCACGCATTGGCCGTCACCACGAAAATACCGGAGAAAATCCCGCTGACCGCAACGATCAATCCCGAAAGCCAGTGCATCAGTGGCGAGAGGTGGTTCCAGCCATAGAGATAGACGCCGATAAAAATCGCTTCGCTGAAAAAGGCGAAACCTTCCAGGGAAAAGGGCATGCCGATAATCGCCCCGGCCTTTGCCATGAAGCCCGGCCATAGTAAGCCGAGCTCGAAAGAAAGCACGGTGCCGGAGACCGCGCCCACTGCGAAAAGAATAGCCGTGCCGCGCGACCATCGTTTGCTGAGATCGAGATAAACTGTTTTGCTGGTGCGCAGATACATGCCCTCCGCTATGGCCATGAGCAGCGGCATCCCAATGCCCAGGGCCGCGAAAATAATGTGGAAGGCCAGCGACATGGCCATCTGCGAACGTGCGAAGAAAAAATCAGTCATGCCACAACCGTTTTCGTTGTTCGCCGGTCAGTTTGGCAGGATCGGCTTCGTCATGGCCTGGTACATCATTTCTTCGCTGAAGAACGGCGGACCATAGAGTTCATAGCCGCCGTTTAGTTTTTCATTAACTTTCTGCGCCAGCTCATCATGGGTTGCGGCATCGGCGTGAAAAGGCACCGCGACGATAGTGTATTCGATCGGAGTTTTCATGTTGCTTTGAGTCACGAATTCTTGCCCTTTTTCTTGCACTGTTCCACCAATTCGGTCGGAAGCGGCCAACTGTGTCCGCAAGCCAGCAACCCCTGGGTCTCTTCAGGCCCCCAGGTCCCGGCGGCGTAATTGGGGAAATCACTGGGCGGCGCCTCGGCCCAGACCGCGAGCACCGGCGTCAACCACTGCCACGCGGCCTCCACTTGGTCGGCGCGCATGAAGAGCGTGGCGTCATTCTTCATCACGTCCCACAGCAGCGTTTCATAAGCATCGGGCGATGGAGCGTCGAAGCTCTCTCGATAACTGAATCGCATATCAACCGGCCGCAATTGCACTTTCGGCCCGGGATATTTGGCCTGAAAGCCCAGCACGATGCCTTCATCGGGCTGGATCGACATGACCAGCCGGGATGGATGCCAGCCGAGCGAAGCCCCAACCGGAAACGACCGATGCGGCACGGCGCGAAACTGGATGGAAATTTCCGAGGCCTGCCGGGGCAGGCGCTTGCCTGTGCGCAAATAAAACGGCACGTCCTGCCAGCGCCAGTTATCGAGAAACAGTTTCAACGCCACAAACGTCTCCGTTTGAGAATCGGGCGCAACGCCGTCCTCCTCGCGATAGCCAGGCACTTTTTTGCCATCGCTGTTGCCCGGACCATACTGTCCTCGCACGGCGCATTGCGCAACCGCGTCGCGGTCAATCGGACGGGCCGCGTGGAGCACATCCACCTTCTTGTTGCGAATTTCGTCGGCTTGGAAGGAAACCATCGGTTCCATCGCCACCAGACAGAGCAACTGCATCAGGTGGTTCTGCACCATGTCGCGCAGCGCTCCCGCGTGGTCGTAATAGCCGCCGCGGTGCTCGACGCCCACCGCTTCGGCCACGGTGATGGTCACATAGTCAATGTAGCGCCTGTTCCAAATTGGCTCGAAAAGCGGATTGGCAAAACGGAAGGCGAGAATGTTCTGCACCGTTTCCTTGCCCAAATAATGATCAATCCGGAAAATCTGGGATTCCTCGAAATTGGCGGCAAGGATGGCGTTCAGGGCCAGGGCGGATTCCAAGTCATAGCCGATTGGTTTCTCCACCACAATCCGCGCAAATTTCCGGTCGCGCGCCAGTCCGGCCTTGCCGAGATATTTTGGGATTTCGCCGAACATGCTCGGCGGTGTGGCCATGTAAAAGATGCGGTGGGCTTTGGTGCCCCATTCCTTTTCCAGTCTGGCGCATTGGGCGCCCAAAGCCGCATAGGTCTGTGGCTTTTTGAAATCACCCTGTTGGTAGCTGATGTGCTTGGCGAATTCATTCCAGGCGGCGTCCTTCGCTTTGCCAAACCGCGAGAATTGATTGACGCCGTTATGCAACCGCTGTCGCAGCTTTTCATCACTCATGACCACGCGATCCACGGCGATGACGGAAAAATCAGCTGGCATGCTCCGATCCTGGGAGAGGTCGAACAAGGCGGGCACCAGTTTCCGCCAGGTCAAGTCGCCGGCCCCGCCAAAAATGACAAGGACTGTCGGTTCGAGTTGGTCAGTCGTTTTCATAATGCTTGCGACTTCTCCCATTCCGTGTGAAACGTGCCTTTGGCATCAATCCTCTCATACGTGTGGGAACCGAAATAGTCGCGCTGGGCCTGGATAAGATTGGCAGGCTGCCAGGCGCTACGATAGGCGTCCAGATAACCCAACGAAACCATTAACGCCGGTGCGGGCACCCCTGACTCGGCCGCCCGGATGACCATCTGGCGCAAATCTTCCTCATGCTCCATAACCATGTGCGACAAGTCGGGATCCAGCAGCAGATTCGGCAGATTGCGTTTCGCGCGAAACGCCGCGCAGACGTCTTCCAGCACTGCGGCGCGAATAATGCAGCCGCCCCGCCAAATCCGCGCCACGGCTTCAAGATCAAGGCCATACTTGTATTTGTCTGAAGCCACCGCCAAAAGAGCCATGCCTTGCGCGTAGGTAGTGATCATCCCGGCAAAAAGCGCGCGGGCCAATTGCGTGAGGAAGGCGTCGCGACTGCCCTTGCAGCGACGGACGGATCGCTGATAAATCACACCGGCCTGCTCCCGTTCCTTCGCCAGCGCAGACATGTCCCGCATGGCGACCGCCAGGTCAATCGTTGGAGTGGGCACTTGCAGTTCCATCGCGCTTTGCGAGGTCCACATGCCGGTGCCGGTTTGCCTGGCCACGTTGAGGATTTCATCAATCAGCCGTTGGCCGGTCTTCTCGTCCTTTTTGGAGAAAATATGGCTGGTGATTTCCAACAGATAGCCATTGAGTTCACCCTTGTTCCACGAAGCATAGACTTCATGCGCTTCATCGTCGCTCATGCCAAGGCCACGTTTCATCAGGTCGTAGGTCTCGGCGAGCAATTGCATAATACCGTATTCGATGCCGTTATGGACCATCTTCACGAAGTGACCGGCCGAGCCAGGTCCCAACCAGATCACGCACGGATCGCCGTTGACCTTTGCCGCCGCAGCTTCAAGGATGGGACGGACCCGCTCGTAGGCCTCTTTCGGACCGCCGGGCATGATGCTGGGTCCATGTCGCGCCCCTTCCTCACCTCCCGACACGCCCACGCCGAGGAATTGAATGCCTTTCTCCGCAAGGGCGCGGGCGCGCAAGTCGGTGTCTTTGAAGTAGGAGTTGCCCGCATCAATGATGAGATCGCCCTTGTCCAGATGCGGCAACAAATCCTTGATGACCGAATCCACCGGAGCGCCGGCGGGCACCAGCATCATCACCGCGCGCGGGCGGCGGAGCAAAGTGAGGAACTCTTTGATGTCTGCCGCCCTGCGAACATCACGTTCCTTTGATTCCTGGCGTAGGGCCTCGACTTTGGCGGGATCCTTATCATAACCTGCCACTGAGAAGCGGTGGTCGGCCATATTGAGCAAGAAATTGCGCCCCATGACACCCAGGCCGACCATGCCGATTTCACATTGTTGTTGTGATGGTGGATTTGTCATAGTTTTGTTTTCAGAGCCTCTTACGAATCGATTTCAATTCCCGCCGCCGTTTCGCGGTGGTCTTGGGATAGGACATCTTAAGATCATTGAACGCATCAATGACAATTCGGGAAACGATCAACCGGGCATTGTCCTTATCATCGGCGGGAACGACGTACCAAGGGACGTGATGAGTGCTGGTCGCATTCAGGCAATCCTCATAAGCCTTCATGTAATGTGGCCAGTATTTCCTCTCGTGAATGTCCGCGAGGCTGAATTTCCAGTTTTTGTCCGGCTCATCAATGCGCTCAAGGAATCGCTTTCGTTGCTCCGCCTTCGACAGGTGAAGGAAGAATTTGATGATCCTGGTGCCGTTACGGTGGAGATGTTCCTCCAAGTCCACGATCGAACGATACCGCTCCTTCCAAATGGACTTCTCACCGAGCAACTCATCCGGCAGCCCCTGGTTGCGGAGAATTTCCGGATGCACGCGAACAACGAGCACTTCCTCGTAGTAGGAACGATTGAAGATACCAATCCGCCCCCGCTCCGGCAGACAGCAGGTCGTGCGCCAAAGAAAATCGTGCTTGAGTTCCTCCTCACTTGGCTGTTTGAAACTGAAAACCTCGCAGCCTTGCGGATTGACTGTGGTGGACCCCATCCTTTAGACCACTGAGCGCAGAAAATAAGATGGATTCTCGCGGTCTGCTGTCATCGTTGTTTTTGTTTGCCGGTCGTTCACTCTGCGCTCCAAAACCATTTGGAAAAGAGAG
>Ga0224554_1000419_pt1 | contig 35985 bp, 34 predicted proteins | sample 714S22024metaG_FD_180666 | JGI IMG/M metagenome (GOLD analysis project Ga0224554, IMG submission 180666) | Peat soil microbial communities from Stordalen Mire, Sweden - 717 S2 20-24 | ecosystem: Environmental > Terrestrial > Soil > Wetlands > Peat | place: Sweden: Norrbotten County, Stordalen... | reverse complement strand
TTGCGTCGGACGCCAGATCGAAGTCGTCAAATCCGGCGACCCGCTCATCATCAAAATTTTCGGCTCGCGCATCGGCCTGTCCGCCTCGCTCGCCGCGCGCGTGTGGCTGGAGGTATGCGCGCCCGACCATTGCACGCTGCAAAAAATTTCCTGACATGAGCGACGGCCATTCAAATGATGCGGTGACGGAAATTTTTCCGCGCAAAAAGCGAATCGGAAAAATCGCAATCGCGCCGCTGCCGGAGCGCGAGTTCACCTTGGCGCTTGTCGGCAATCCGAACGCGGGCAAGACCACGCTCTTCAATGCGCTGACCGGCCTGCGCGCCAAGACCGCCAATTTTCCCGGCACGACGGTCGAGCGGAGAATCGGCCGGACCACCATCGGGCGGCGGGAAATTGTTCTGGTTGACCTGCCCGGTCTTTACGGTCTGGCAAGCTCCGCGCCGGATGAAAAATTGGCGGCGGACGCCCTGTGCGGACGGCTTGCGGGACAGCCCGCGCCGGACGCCGTGCTGGTGGTCGTGGACGCAACGAACCTCGAACGGAATCTTTTTCTCGCGGGCGAAGTCCTCGAATTGAAACGCCCGGTCATCATCGCGCTGAACATGATGGACATGGCCGAGCGCGAAAACATCCGCATTGACGTGGAAAAACTCCGCGCGGAACTCGGCTGCGTCGTCGTGCCGGTCGCGGCGCGCACCGGCAAGGGCATTGACGAATTGCGCCGGGAAATCGAACGGCTCGCCGGCTGCGCGGTGGTTGAATCGGCGGCGCATTTCAAATCCGATTGCGTCACGGCCTGTGCCACCTGCCCGTATCAGAAGCGTTACGAATGGACCGAATCCGTTTCCGCCAAGGTGACGAACGCCGCCGCCGCGCGCCGTCCGCAGCGCACGGAAAAACTGGACAAATTTTTGACCCATCCCGTCGTCGGCGTCGCGGCGTTTCTCGCCGTCATGCTCGCGTTTTTCTTCCTCATTTTTTGGGTCGCAAAAATTCCGATGCAGCTCATTGACCATCTGTTCGCGACCATCGGAACGTGGGTGGCGGCGCAGGTCACGCAACCCGATTTGCAAAGCCTGCTCGTCAACGGCGTGATTGGCGGTGTCGGTGGCATCCTCGTTTTTCTGCCGCAAATCTGCATTCTGTTTTTCGCGCTGTCGCTGCTCGAAGACACCGGCTACCTCGCGCGCGCCGCATTTGTGATGGATAAAATCATGCGGCGGCTCGGCCTGCCGGGAAAGGCGTTCGTGCCGCTGCTCTCCGCGCATGCCTGCGCGATTCCCGCCGTCATGTCCGCGCGCGTCATCGAAAATCCGCGCGACCGGCTGGCGACCATCCTCGTCGCGCCGCTGATGGCGTGCTCGGCGCGCATCCCGGTTTACGCGATGATCACGGCGCTGCTGTTTCCGCAGTCGCCGTTCAAGGCTGCGCTGGTTTTCACAGGAGCTTATGCCACGGGAATTTTTTTCGCGCTCGGCATGGCGTGGATTTTCCAGCGCACGATTCTGCCCGGCGGCAGCAAGCCGCTGGTGATCGAACTGCCACCGTATCGCCTGCCCGGATTGCGCACGGCGTTTTTGCATACATTCGACCGCGCTAAAATTTTTGTGAAACAGGCCGGCACAATCATCTTGCTGATTTCGCTGCTGCTCTGGACACTGTCGCATTATCCAAAATCCTCGCCGCCCGCCGCCGCCGTGGCGATGACGGCGCAGTCCGTGCAACTCGAAAAATCCGGTGAGGTAAAACAAGCGGGTGAACTTCGCGCCACCGCCGGCCATTTGACCGCGCAAAGTGCGCTGCAAAATTCCTTCGCCGGAAAAATTGGCCGCGTCATCGAACCTGCCATCAAGCCGCTCGGATTCGACTGGCAGATTGGCATCGGCATCATCAGTTCGTTTGCCGCGCGCGAAGTCATTGTTTCCACGCTGGCCGTGGTTTATGGCGTGGGCGAAGACGCGGCAGAGCAAAACCGCACGTCGCTTTACGACACGCTGCGCCACGCGACGCGCAGCGACGGCTCGCCGGTTTTCACCACCGCGACGTGCATGAGCCTGCTCGTTTATTACATTCTCGCCGCCCAATGTCTCGCCACCTCCGTGGTCGTCCGCCGCGAAACGAACAGCCTCAAGTGGCCGCTGTTCCAGATATTTTACATGACCGGCCTCGCCTACATCGCCGCCCTCATCGTCTATCACCTTTTCAAAATCGGGTAATGGGATAGTTTGAAAGAATTTTGTGTATCGCGCGAAGGACGCGAAAAAAACCGAAGGAAAAAATCTTTTCCCTTCGCCACCTTCGCGCTCTTCGCGCGAAATATACCACTATGGCAGTTTCAATCAACCTTGGAACAAGCGCCAAATCGGTAGGGCTGACCTGCGGGTCAGCCAACCCGGCGGCGCAGCAGCGCCGCCCTACCACCCGATGCGTCAATGTTGTTGTGATCTGCTATAACCAAAATCGCCTGAACGGACGCAGGCCGGATCATTCAGCGCAGCGCATTGTTCACGATTTGCTGCGCTTCGCTGACAATTAAATTCAAATGTTGCGCGTCACGGAAACTTTCGGCGTAAATTTTGTAAATGTTTTCCGTCCCAGACGGGCGGGCAGCAAACCATCCGTTGTGAGTCACGACTTTCAACCCGTCAATTGGCTCGTTGTTTCCCGGAGCGCGCGTCAGTTTTGCGGTAATTGCGTCGCCGGCCAGATTTGATTCCTTTACCGCTTCGGGCGAAAGTTTGGACAATTTCGTTTTTTGCTCCGGCGTGGCCGTCGCGTCAATGCGCGTGTAAAACGGCGTGCCGAACTCCGCCGTCAAATCGCGAAAATGTTCGCCCGGATCTTTGCCGGTGACGGCGGTGATTTCCGCCGCGAGCAAATCCATGATCGGGCCGTCCTTGTCCGTCGTCCAAACCGCGCCGTTGCGACGCAGAAAACTTGCGCCCGCGCTTTCTTCGCCGCCGAAGCCGAACGAGCCGTCGAACAATCCGGGCGCGAACCATTTGAAACCGACCGGCGTTTCACACAATTTGCGGCCAAGTTTTGCGACCACGCGGTCAATCATGCTGCTGCTCACGAGCGTTTTTCCGATGGCGACCTTCGCCGGCCATTGCGGACGGTGCGTCAGCAAATAGCCAATGGCCACGGCGAGATAATGATTCGGATTCATCAAGCCGGCGGACGGCGTGACGATGCCGTGCCGGTCGGCGTCCGGGTCGTTCGCGAACGCGAGGCGGAATTTATCCTTCAAACTGACGAGCCGCGCCATCGCATACGGGCTGGAACAGTCCATGCGGATTTTTCCGTCGTGATCCACGGTCATGAATGAAAACTGCGGATCGAGCTTCGGGTTCACGTTCGTCAGGTCGAGTTTGTAAAGCGACGCAATCGGCTCCCAATACGGCAGCGACGCGCCGCCGAGCGGGTCCACGCCGAGCTTCAAACCGGCGGCGCGGATGGCGTCCATGTCCACGACGCTTTTCAAATCCTCGACGTAGGGCAGAACAAAATCAATTTCGTGCGTCGTGGAAACTTTCAGCGCCGATGCAAATGAAATTCTTTTCACGCCGGAATTGTTTCCGCGCAGCAATTCATTCGCGCGCTCCTGCACCCACTTGGTCACGTCCGTGTCGGCGGGGCCGCCGTTGGTCGGATTGTATTTGAAGCCGCCGTCTTCCGGCGGATTATGCGACGGCGTGATGACAATGCCGTCCGCGAGGCCGGTCTTGCGCCCGCGATTGTGAACGATGATGGCGCGGGAAATCACCGGCGTCGGCGTCACGCCGTCATTTTTTTGGATGACGGTTTCAACGCCATTGGCTGCGAGCACTTCCAGCGCGGTGCGTTGCGCGGGCGACGACAAGGCGTGCGTGTCGTTGCCCATTTGCAGCGGGCCGTTGATGTTCTGGCCGCGACGGTAATCGCAAATCGCCTGCGTGATGGCGAGGATGTGCGCCTCGGTGAACGTGCCGTTGAGCGACGTGCCGCGATGCCCGCTCGTGCCGAAGCTGACCAGTTGGTTTGCATCGCTGACGTCGGGCTTGCGCTCGTAGTAGTCGCGTTCGAGCCGCGCCAGATCCACGAGCAGTTCTTTGGGTGCCGGTTTGCCAGCGAGCGGGGAAACAGCCATAATTTTTGTCCAGATGTTACGGGACACGGTTTCGCGTTCCAATTTTCTTTTCGCACATTCGACCAGCAAACTTTTAGTCGCAAATCCGGCTTGCCATCTGCGCCGGTTCGTGAAAACTTTCACAAAGAATTTATGCCACACGTCAAACTACATATACCGGGACCCGTCGAGGTCAGCGAAAAAACCTTCCAGGCGTTTCGCTCGCCGATGATCGGCCATCGCGGTCAGGGCTTCAAGGACCTCTACGCGAAAATCCAGCCGCAGCTCCAGCAACTGTTCTACACGAAGCAACTGGTTTATCTTTCCACGTCGAGCGCTTGGGGCGTGATGGAAGGCGCGATCCGCAATCTCGTCCAGAAAAAAGTCCTGAACTGCATGTGCGGCGCGTTCTCCGACAAATGGTTCGACGTGTCCAAGAAATGCGGCAAGCCGGCGGAGGCGTTGCAGGTCGAATGGGGTTCGCCGATCCGCGCCGAGGCGGTTGACAAAAAACTCGCGACGGGCGAATTCGACGCGCTGACTTTGATCCACAACGAAACTTCCACCGGCGTCATGTCGCCGCTTGCGGAAATCGCCGCGCTCAAGAAAAAATATCCCGGCGTGATGTTCATCGTGGACGCCGTCAGTTCGCTCACCGCGCTGCCGATCAAGTTTGACGAGCTGGGCATTGACGTTTTGCTCGCGGGAACGCAGAAGGCTTTTGCGCTGCCGCCGGGTCTCGCGGTGTTCGCCGCGTCGCCCGCCGCGCTCGCGAAGGCGGCGACGGCGAAGGATCGCGGATATTATTTTGACTTTGTCGAGTTCCAGAAAAACGCCGAGCAAAGCATGACGCCGAGCACGCCGAGCATCGGCCACGTCTTCGCCTTGAGTTCCAAGCTGGATGATTTTTTTGCCGAAGGCCTGGAGAATCGTTACGCGCGCCACAAGAAAACCAACCAGCTCACGCGCGACTGGGCGGCCAAGCACGGCTTCAATTTGTTTCCCGAAACGGGTTTTGAATCCGTCACGCTCACCTGCGTCAGCAACGGCGCGCGGCCCGGCGGCAGAACAGTGGACGTGGCGAAATTGCAGAAGCTGACGAAGGACCAGGGCTTCCTGATTGACGGCGGCTATGGAAAAATCAAGGGCACGACGTTCCGCATTTCCAACATGGGCGACGAAACCGAGGCGACGATGAGCCAGCTTTTCGCCGCGCTGGACAAGGCGATGGCGCAGCTTTGATTTTGGTTGGTTGCGTTGGCCGGCAATCCGCGCAGGCGGATTGCCGGTTTTTTATTTTCCGCCGTCCCGTGGGGACGAACGCCGTGCCAAAATCATTTTGCGTTGGAGGGTGGCACAGGCTGCCAGCCTGTGTTGGCCCGGCAACCTGCCGGCCAAGATTGTGGCGCGCGAGCGGTCGGCAAGTTGCCGACCGTAACGGGCGGGTCGCCCGTTCCACCCGACAAAGGCGCGGCGCGAAGGCGGCGAAGTCCGTAGGACTGGCCTATTTGTAGAAACGGCGGCGTAAATGAATCAAGCTCCCGCCTTCATCCAATTACGGCGTGGCCAGCCGTGGGAGCGACATCTTCCGACAATAGCCCAGCCATTTATGGCTGGGTAAATTGTCCGGCAAATTGACGAGTCCCGTCAGGGACGAAAGAAATTGTCTGCCGTCCCTGACGGGACTTTGATGTTTGTGCGCGATGAATCCCAGCCTTGAAAGGCTGGGCTATGGTCAAAGAAGATGCCGCCCCGACGGGGCTTGGTTCCTCGCCCATCGGATGAGCGGGGTCCCGCGTGCGGGATCATCGGCATCGTGTCGGCCAAGGTGCTTGCGCACGGCCACCAATGCGTCGGCGGCGCTGGCGGCGAGCGGGGTCCCGCAAGGCGGGATGAATTACGCGGTCAAGAGCAGCCTGCTCTTGAGCTTTCTGGAGTCGGTGCCGGAGGTGGCTAAAAAACTGAAGGAGCCAAACACGAAAGACGAATCGTTTGAGGAGGTGGTGAAGTCGGCAAAGGACGCAGCGGTGCTTGTCCTCGTATATTGATTTGGTAGGGCGGTCGCTGCTGCGCCGCCCATTTTAATTTCGGCTGACCAGCAGGTCAGCCCTACCAATTTGAAAAGGTGGTGAAGTCGGCGCAGGACGCGGCGGTGCTGGTTTTGGTTTATTGAAACCGTAGGAGACGACGTGAGGAGTCTCTGACTAAAATGAGTCTCGTGACCTCGACTCCTACAATTTGTGTTCGCAGCAGCGGACGTGAGTCCGCTCAAATTAATGCCAGAGCGAACTGACGTTCGCTGCCACGGCGGCGGCGGTTTTTTGGTTTATTGAGTCAGAATTAACCGTTTGCTATATGCCGGAAACCGGCTATTCTTTGCGCTCGTTTTTTACAGAAAATTTAACCAAAACATTTATGTCACAGCATCGCAGTCTCCGCGCGGCGTCCACTTTGGGCGGCAAGCGCAATGTCCTCAAGCGTTTCGAGCGCACGGCGCTCCTGGAAAAGCGCGGCCAGCGCAAAGCCGGCGACCGCATCACCGGCCTGCGCAAAACCAAGCCGGAGGCGTGAGCAAAGGCAGAATGTAGAATGAAGAAGGCAGAATCGCGGCACCGGTTTGTTTCTGCATTCTGAATTCTTCCTTCTGCATTCATTTTTGTGGTTCGCCTCCAGAAATTTTTGGCCGACGCGGGCGTGGCTTCGCGGCGCGCGGGGGAAAAACTGATTTTGGAGGGCAAAGTCCGCGTCAACGGCCACTTCGTCCGCCTGCTCGGGACAAAGGTTGATCCCGACCGCGACGAGGTGATTCTGGACGGCAAAATCATCCGCGCCCGGAAGAAACTTTACCTCGCGCTGAACAAGCCGCCGGGCTGCGTCTGTTCGCACGCCGACGAGCTGGGCCGCCCGACGATTTATCAATTATTGCCAAAGGAATGGCAAATCGTGAATTCCGTGGGCCGGCTGGATTTCAACAGCGAAGGATTGATTTTTCTGACGAATGATGGACAATTCGCGTTGCGCCTGACGCATCCGCGCTACGGCGTCCGCAAAAAATACATCGCGACGGTCGAAGGCCGCGTGGAACCGGCGATGCTGGCGGAGTTCACGCGCGGGATTTTTCACGGCGGCGAACGGTTGAAGGCGGAAAAGGCGCGGCTCATGGGCAGCAGCAACGCGAAGAGCGTAGTGGAACTGGAACTGGCCGAGGGCAAAAACCGCGAGGTGCGGCGGCTGTTTGAGTCGCAGAATGTTTTGGTGAGAAAATTGCAGCGGGTGCAGATCGGGAAAATCAAACTGGGCGAGTTGAAACCGGGCAAATGGCGGACATTGACAGAGACGGAAATAAAAACTTTACTGTTGGAATCATGAAAACGAATTGCTGGCTGATTTTGGGAATGATGGTCGCGACGAGTGCGTTCGCGCAAAACAACACGAACCTTACGCAAACGCCGGCAGCGCCGGCACCGGCAGTGTCCAGCCCGCCGCCGGCATCCGTTGAAACCAACACGCCGTCAAAAAAAGCCGCGCCCAAGAAACGCAAGATTTCCACCGCCACGCCGACTGCGCCAAAGAAAACTGCTTTTGCCGAGCCGACGGTCGCGCTGGCTCCCGGCGCGGCGGAAGTCGCCGTCAAAAATCTGAACGTGCGCGGCCAGGCCGGATTGAACCGCGATTTTCTCACGCACCTGACCAATGGCGATTCCGTGACGGTCTTGGACGAAATCACGCTGGCCAAGCACAAGGCCGACGAACCGGCGCAGTGGGCGAAAATCGCGCTGCCCGCGAAAGTCCACGTCTGGGTCCGCACGCTGTTCATTGATGCGACGAACAAGACGGTTTTGCCGAAGAAATTAAATTTGCGCGCCGGGCCGAGCGAAAATTACAGCGTCCTCGGCGTCATCGAACGCGGCACGGCCGTTTCCGAAATCGTCACGAAAGACGACTGGACGCAAATCGAGCCGCCGACCAACGCCTACGCTTTCGTGGCCGCGATGTATTTGAAACAATCGGCATCGGGAACGGTGGCGACCAACCTCCCACCCTCGACGGAAACCGAAACGCCCGTGATCACCAACAGCGTTGTCGAGCCCGCGCCCATCGTCACCGAGCCGACCAATCAACCAGACACCACGCCGACAAATTTGCCGGACACGATGGGCACCAATGCCCCGGCAAATCCTGGCACGATTGACACCAATCTTCCGCCGCCGCCGCCGCGCGTCGTGACGCATGAAGGTTTTGTCCGCAAAGTCACCAGCATCATCGAACCGACAGACTACGAATTGTATGACCCCAAAACCGGCGGCGAGATTGACTATCTTTATTCGACCGCGACGAATCGGGATGGAACCAAACTGGATTTGAGCCGCTACAACGGCCTGCACATCATCGTGACCGGCGAGGAAGGCGTTGCCCAACGCTGGAAAAATATGCCACTGCTGACCGTCCAGCGCATCACCGTGGTCGAGTAATGCCGCCGGACAACCTCATTGACGGCCGCGCCATCGCCGCGCAAATCCAGCGCGAACTCGCCGCGCGCGTCGCGGAACTGAAAAAACGCGGCGCAACTCCCGGCCTCGCGTTTGTGCGCGTGGGCGAGGACGCGGCTTCAAAAGTTTATGTCGGGCGCAAGGAAAAAGCCTGCGCGGAACTGGGAATTTTTTCCGAAACGCACGTTTTGCCGGAAACATCCAGTGAAAACGAACTGCTCGCGCTCATTGCAAAATTGAATTCCGATTCGCGCTTGCACGGAATTCTGGTGCAGGCGCCGCTGCCGAAACACATTTCCGAGTCGAAAATTTATTCCGCCGTCTTGCCGCAAAAAGACGTGGACGGTTTTCATCCGGTGAACGTCGGCAAGCTGATGCTCGGCGACGCCAGCGGTTTCCGGCCTTGCACGCCCGCCGGAATTGTCGAATTGCTCGCGCGTTCAAACGTGAAAACCGACGGCGCGGAAGTCGTGGTGCTTGGCCGCGGCAACATCGTCGGCAAGCCGATGGCCGCAATGCTCTGCCAAAAGGGAAAAAACGCGAACGCGACGGTGACGATTTGTCATTCCGCCACGCGCGACATAAAATCGCATTGTCTTCGCGCGGACATTTTGATCGCGGCGATGGGCGTGGCGGAATTTGTGAAGGCCGGCATGGTCAGGCCCGGCGCGACGGTGATTGATGTCGGTGTCAATCGCGTGAACGGAAAACTGGTCGGCGACGTGGATTTCGCCGCCGTCCAAAAAATTGCCGGAAAAATCACGCCCAATCCCGGCGGCGTCGGCCCGATGACGATTGCGATGCTGATGCAGAACACCGTGCGTGCGGCGGAAAAAACTCTCAACTAAAAACTCTCAACCATCAACCATTATGCAACCCACCCGAATTCTCCCCGACCTGCAAGCCTCGCTGTTGTGCGAGGAAGTCCGCCAGGAATCCAACGGCAACTTTTTCCTCATCGGCGTCATCAACCTCGTCCGCGTCGCGCAACTGCCCGTCACCGCCGGGCGGCTCTGCGTCTTCAACCGCTGGACGGCGGGCATCGGCCAGTTCACGGAAACCGTCCGGGTCATCGCGCCCGACCAGATGACCGTGCTGCGGAAGGCCGAGATGAAATTTGAACTGCGCGACGCGGCGCTGCACTCCACCAACGTCATGGTCTTCGGCCAGCTTGAATTCAAGACCGCCGGGACCTATTTCATCGAGGTCCTCGTGGACGACGTGATGAAAATCCGCTTTCCCGTGCCGGTGATCCTTGCGCCGCCGCCGTCGGGACAGAATCCGCCGCCGCCCGCCGAAGAAAAGCCGGCCTGATTTTTTGTTCAGAGCGCGGGGCTTTAGCCCGCTTCACTGTCCAGCATGACAGGGCGCTGGAAATTTTGGCCTGTTTTCGCTTCGTGCGTTGAAGCGGCGTGAACGCCGCGCTCCGAATTTCAAACTGCCGCACAGATTGTTTTATCTGTGCGGCATTTTTGTTTAAGCTGCCGCGCGATGGATGCAGCCGAAAAATCAATTTTCGCGTGGGAACCGCTGACGCCGCGCGGCGTGGCGGCGTTCGCCCGCGCGACGCTTGGCCGGCTGCTGCTGGTGCAATTCATCGTCGCGGCGCTCGCGGCGGGTTCCGTCGTCTGGTTTCTGGATGACAGCGTTTTTCCCGTCGTCAAAACGGCTGTTCAAAATTTGCCCGCCGACGGGGAAATCCGTTTCAGCCGGCTCGACTGGCGGGGCGATTCGCCGCAATTGCTGGCCGAAGGACGGTTCCTTGCGTTTGACGTTGATTTGAAACATTCCGGCGCCATCCATTCGCCGGCGGACGTGCAAATTGAATTTGGCCGGGAAACCATCCGGGTTCATTCATGGCTCGGCTACTCGGAATTTCCCTATCCGCCCGATTCCATCATCCCCTTCAACCGGACGAAATTTGAACCGTTGTGGGGCGCGTGGGCGGCGGAAATCCTGTTCATCGCCGCCGCCGCGACGGTTATCGGCCTGTGGTTGAGCTGGTGGATTCTGGCGACGGTTTATTTTCTGCCGGTCTGGGTTGCCGGATATTTTGCGAACCGCGAACTGGATTTCCGCCGGAGCTGGAAACTGTCCGGTGCGGCGCTGATGCCGGGTGCGTTGCTCATGGCGGCGGGCGTTTTTCTTTACGACGTTGGATTTCTGGATCTGGTTCAGCTCATTTTTGTTTTCAGCGCCCATTTTGTCCTCGGCTGGATTTATCTGTTCGTCAGCCTGCTGTTCGTGCCGGGAATTCCCGCCGCGCTGCCCAGGGGAAATCCATTCGTGCCGCCCAACTGACCATGTTCTGCCGTTAGCAGCTGCTTTGGAGTTTCGTTTGCGCCCGGAATTCCTCGGTCAACCGCGTTTGCTTTTGAGCCGCTTTCTGTGGATGGCATCGCTACGAGGGATTTGTGAACACGCCTGTCATAGGACAGCCGCGGCACCAATACCATGAATTCTCAAACGGCTTTTTCATCCAGCCTTTTGCTTTCAAGAAAATCCTCACCCGAATGTCGCGGCATCAGTCGTGATTGGCCGGCAGTGAATTTTTAATCATGGACGGACGGAGAATTTGCGTTCTCCGGCTTGTTTCATTTTTGCGGCGGGATTATGTTTCCGCCATGAGCGACACCAATTCCTTCACCCGCGAAGACCCCTGGCGGATTTTCCGCATCATGGCCGAGTTCGTGGATTCATTTGAAACCCTTTCCCAAGTCCGCCCCGCCGTGACGGTTTTCGGCTCCGCGCGCACCAAGCCGGCCGACAAGTATTACCGCGCCGCGCACGACATCGCCAAGGGCCTCGCCAAACATCAGATCACCGTCATCACCGGCGGCGGGCCGGGCATCATGGAGGCCGCCAACAAGGGCGCGATGCAGAACGGCGGCAAATCCGTCGGCCTCAACATCGAGCTGCCGCACGAACAGGCCGGCAACCACTACGCGAACGTCCCGATTCACTTCCACTATTTTTTCTCGCGCAAAGTCTGCTTCGTGAAATACAGCCTCGGCTTCATTTATATGCCGGGCGGCTATGGCACGCTCGACGAATTGTTTGAAGTCCTCACCCTCGTGCAGACCCAGCGCATCCCGCAATTCCCGCTCATCCTGTTCGGCAGCGAACACTGGAAAGGCCTGCTCGCCTGGATGAAAACGCGCCTCGAAAAAGACAAGTTCATCAGCCCCGGCGACCTCGACCTGCTGAAAATCACCGACGACGTGGACGAAGCCATCGAAATCATCCGCGACTACGAGCGCCGCGTCGGCTCGCCCACCATCACGCCCAATGCGTTTGCTTAACTACGCCAGATTTTCACATGAAATTGACCAACGACAACTATGTCATTTTGATTGGCACAAAAATGTTTACCGAACGCTATCACCGCGACAAAACCGGTTGGTTGAAAATTTCTGCGCGCGGCCGAACGTTTCGGATGACCGCCGAACAGGTTCTGAACCACGTCCTGCCCGCTCTAGCTGGCGTCAAACCAGGCCTGACCATCAAAGTCGAACACCGAGGTCAATGCGCCCGCTGATCCAGGAAATCCAGACCGCACATACGCCCGAATCGCTCGTCGAAAATCTGCGATGCGAAAATGGAATTATTTTGCTGCGTAGCAATTCCTTTGATTCGCGGCAAGCCCGCTATTCCTTCGTCGCAGCAAATCCGTTTTTAACTTTCCGCTCCTTCGGTTCGCGTTGTGAAGTTACTTCCGCTGAATCGCAAATCGCAAATCGCAAATCGCAAATCCAATTCGGCAACCCATGGCACATTCTCGACACGCTCATGTCGCGTTACGAATTGCTGGACGAGATTGATTTGCCGTTCCCGCTCGGTGGCGCGTTCGGCTGCTGGGGCTATGACCTGAAAAATTTCACTGAACCAAAACTGCCGCGCCGCACAGTGAATGATTTGGAACTGCCCGACTGCCACGTTGGTTTCTACGACAGCCTGGTCGTCTTCGACCATCGCCTCGGAAAAGTCTGCATCGTTTCGACCGGCCTGAACGCCGACGGCTCGCGCAGCGAAACGCGGGTGAAAGACCAGTTGGATTTCTGGAATTCAAAAATTACGGAAAAAGATTTGCCACAGAGACACAGAGACACAGAGGAAACAAATAATTCCAATTCTCAGCGCCTCTGTGCCTCTGTGGCAAAAATTGCTTCCAATTTGACCCGCGCTGATTTCATCACCGCCGTTCAACGCGTGCAAGAATACATCCGCGCCGGCGACATTTATCAGGTCAACCTGTCACAACGGCTCATAGCCAAATCTAAATTGTCCGGCTGGGAATTTTTTGAGAAATTGAGCGCCGTTTCGCCCGCACCATTCTCCGCGTTTCTTGACTGTGGCGAATTCCAGATCGCCTCGTCCTCGCCGGAACAATTTTTGCGCATGAGCGGCGCGCACATCGTCACGCGCCCGATCAAAGGCACGCGCCCGCGCGACACCGACGCGACACGCGACGCGCAGCTCGCCTACGAATTGCAGACGAGCGCGAAGGAGCTGGCCGAACTCGTGATGATCACCGATTTATTGCGGAACGATTTGGGCAAGGTTTGTGAATATGGCTCCGTGCGGGTGCCGGAACTGGCGAAGCTGGAAAAATTCGCGCAGGTGCAGCATCTCGTCTCTACCGTGGAAGGCCGGCTGCGGAATGACGTGACGCATTTTGCCGCGTTCGCGTCGTGTTTTCCCGGCGGCAGCATCACCGGCGCGCCGAAATTCCGCGCGATGGAGATCATTGACGAACTCGAACCGGTTTCGCGCGGGCCGTATTGCGGCGCGATTGGCTACCTCGGGTTCAACCGCGAGAGCCAGTTGAGCATCACCATCCGCACGGCGGTTTGCGCGGCGGGAAAAATTCATTTCAACGTCGGCGCGGGCATCGTGGCCGATTCAAATCCAGAAGCGGAATATCAGGAAACGCTGGCGAAAGCCGCCGGTTTTCTCGCCGCGCTGAATTTTGCCGAAGTTGGAGTTCAAGCTTTAGCTTGCCCGCCCGAACAATCCCGCGCGCGGGATTGAACTCCAACAATTTTCTGCTCGCAGAATTTTCCAGCTTCGGGTAATTCAAGCGTCATTAGGAATTGATTTCATGCTCGTTTTTCTCAACGGACATTTTTTGCCCGAAGCGCAGGCCGTCGTTCCCGTGAACGACCGCGGTTTTTTGCTCGGCGACGGGTTGTTTGAAACCATGCGCGTCGCTGGCGGCAGGCCATTTCGCTTCGCACAGCATCTGGAGCGCATGACGCGCGGCGCGGATTTTCTGAAAATCAAGCCGCCGTTCACGCCTAAGGAACTGGAAAAATTCGCCGCGCAGCTCATCGAACAAAATAAATTGCCCGACGCGATTCTGCGCGTGACGCTGACGCGCGGGCCGGGCGGACGCGGCTACAATTTCAACGGCGATTCCAAGCCAACAGTCGTGATGACCTTGCACGTCGTGCCGTCGTTGGAAAATCCAATTGAATGGAATCTCGTCACTTCGTCGTTTCATATTCCGGCGGCTGACCCGCTGTCGTCGTTCAAGACGACGAGCAAACTTTTGCACGTCATGGCGCGCGCCGAGGCGAAGGAAAAAGGCGCGGACGAGGCGTTGTTGATTAACACGAACGGCGAAGTGGCCGAGACGGCGGGCGGCAATTTATTCTGGGTTTATCAGGACAACATTTGCACCGTGCCGACGGGGCGCGGCGTTTTGCCGGGCATCACGCGCGCGGTGGTTCTGGAGATTTGCCAGTCGCTCGGCCTGCCAGTCTGCAAGCGCGTCATCAAGCCGGAGGCGTTGCGGAATTCCACGGGTGTTTTTGTGACGCAAAGCGCGCTGGGCATCGTGCCGGTTTCAAGTTTTGACGGCGAGCCGGTCGCGCCGTCGCCGCTGGTGGATCAGATTGCGCGCGCGTATCACGAAATGTTGATGAAGGGTTGAGGTTTAAAGTTTTTAGTTTTCAGCCGGTTGAAAAACGGTTGTGCTCAATTTGGTGGGGCGAGCGTCCTCGCGAGCCGACGTGCGCCAAACATTTCTCGCGGCTCGCGAGGACGCTCGCCCCACCAACTCTGTAATTGAGCCACCACCTGAAAAACTTGAAACTTGAAACTCGAAGCCTGAAACTCCGTTTGTGCCGCGCAAACCAAATTTCCAGATGCTTCATGCCCGACGCAAAAAACGCGGCGGCGGATTTCGTTGGCTGGTCATTTTTGTCCTGATTGCCGGCGCGATTTGGTTTTTCTGGCGGCACGGACATCCGAAGAAAATTATCCATGCGCCAGCGACAACGACTGCGCCCGCCAAGCCGCCGCCAAAACCGCTGGTCATCGCGCGCCAATCGCCGGCGGATTTTCCACGGCCGGTGCGTGACGTGCTGGAAGCGCAGGTCGCCCTGGCGCGGCGCGGAATTTCGCCGGGTTCGATTGACGGTGCCGTCGGCTCGCAGACGCGCATGGCACTTTCTGTTTTTCAGCAGATAAGCCATTTGACCGAAACCGGCAGGCTGGACACGAACACACGCCCGCAACTCACGCTGGACGCGCCGATTTTGACAACCTATGCCGTGACGACGAATGACCTTGCGCGTTTGCAGCCACTGGGCAAAACCTGGCTGGAGAAATCACAGCAGTCCGCGCTCGATTACGAAACGCTGCTCGAACTCGTCGCTGAAAAATCCCATTCGCATCCGATGCTGGTTCAAAAGTTGAATCCCAATGTGAATTGGACAAACGTCGCGGCGGGAACCGTTTTGCAAATTCTGGATGTGGATTATCCCGCGCCAACGGACAAGGCGGCGTTCGTGGTCATTCATCTCGGCGACAGATTTTTGGAGGCGTTCGATGCGCAGACCAACCTGCTCGCGCATTTTCCGTGCAGCATCGCGGCGCGTTTCGACAAGCGGCCCGTGGGCGAATTGCAGGTGAAGGTCGTCGCGCCAAATCCGAATTACACTTTCGACCCCGCGCTTTTTCCCGAGGCTTCCGAAACGCAAAAACTGGTTTTGCCGCCCGGCCCGAACAATCCCGTCGGCGTCGCGTGGATCGGCCTCGACAAAACCGGCTACGGCATTCACGGCACGCCCGCGCCGGAGCAGGTCGGGCGCACGGAATCGCACGGCTGTTTCCGGCTGGCGAACTGGGACGCGGAGTATTTGCTCAAGCTGGCGTGGATCGGGATGCCGGTGGACGTCGAGCCGTAAGAAATACGGCAGGGCAAAGCTGCTGTTTTGCCCGGCGACGCGGCAGCGTCGCCCTGCCGCACACCGATTCCAAAAATGTGAAGAAATTATTATTGCCGCCCGCCATAGTTCGGCCAAGCTGTTGGTGAACTTAACGAAAGGAAAATTATGACAACTGGAATTATGCTCGCAGAACCCGCAATGCTGGCGGTCGCCGGTGACACGCTTGTTGTTTTGGTCATTGGCGCAGTTTTTATCATTGCGATTCTTATCGTCGCCGCAATGATCGTTGGCATCTACAACAAGCTCGTCACCTTGCGCAACCGCTACAAAAACGCCTACGCGCAGATTGACGTGCAGCTCAAGCGCCGCTACGACCTGATCCCGAATCTCGTTGAGACCGCCAAAGGCTACATGGCGCACGAACGCGGCACGCTCGAAGCCGTCACCGCCGCGCGCAACATCGCCTACGCCGCCTCAAAAGCTGCTGCGGCAAATCCCGGCGACGCAAGTGCAATGAAGAATTTGACCGCCGCTGAAACCGGCCTCGGCGGCACGTTGAGCCGTTTAATGATGGTGAGCGAGCAATATCCCGACCTGAAGGCGAACCAGAACATGATGCAGCTCACCGAGGAACTAACCTCGACGGAAAATAAAATCTCCTTCGCGCGCCAGGCTTACAACGATTCCGTGATGACTTACAACACCGACCGCGAAGTGTTTCCGAGCAACCTCATCGCCGGAATGTTCAATTTCGCGGCGGCGGAATTGTTCGTCGTGGACAAGCCGGAGCAGAAGGACGCGCCGAAGGTTTCTTTTCAATGACGAATTGCGAATGGCGAATTCCGAATAATTAAATTCGTCATTCGGAATTCAAAATTCGTAATTGTCATGGATTTCTTCGCGCAACAGGAAAAGACCAGAAAAAAAACCAAGTGGCTGGTCATCTATTTTATTCTGGCAGTCGCGGCGATGATTGTCGCCATCTACATCGCGTCGCTGCTGATTTTTTCCGGCGTTCAATTGCACCAGCATCGTTTCAACGGTGAACAGCCGCAGTTCGATTTGTGGAATCCGCAGATTTTTCTCGCCGTCGCGCTTGGCACGCTGGCAATTGTTTTCATTGGCAGCAGTTACAAAACCGCGTCACTTTCTGCCGGCGGCAGCGCGGTTTCGGAAATGATGGGCGCGCGGCTCGTCAGCGCGAACTCGACCGATCCCGACGAACGCAAATTGCTCAACGTCGTCGAGGAAATGGCCATCGCCTCCGGCGTGCCCGTGCCGCAGGTTTATGTCATGGACGACGAGGACGGCATCAACGCCTTCGCCGCCGGCCACAAACCCGGTGACGCGACCGTCACCGTCACGCGCGGCTGTATGAAACTTCTGTCGCGCGACGAATTGCAGGGCGTCATCGGCCACGAGTTCAGCCATATTCTCAACGGCGACATGCGCCTCAACCTGCGCCTCATGGGAACGATTTTTGGAATTTTGTGCCTCGCGATCATCGGGCGGATTCTTCTGCAAACCGCGCGCGGCGGCGGGCGCAGTCGCGGCCAAAATCCGCTGCCGATTCTCGGACTCGCGCTGCTGATCATCGGCTACATCGGCGTTTTTTTTGGACGCCTGATTCAAGCCGCCGTCAGCCGCCAGCGTGAATTTCTCGCCGACGCCTCGTCCGTGCAATTCACGAGAAATCCTAACGGCATCACCGGCGCGCTGAAAAAAATCGGCGGTCTCGGTGAAAACGGCTCGCGCCTCGCGCACGCGCATTCGGAAGAATTGTCGCATATGTTTTTTTCCAACGGTGTCAGCGAACCGTTCATCGGCCTGCTCGAAACGCACCCGCCATTGCCGGATCGCATCCGCGTCTTCGATCCGAATTTCGACGGAAAATTTCCCAGCGTCCGCTACGACGGAAGTGACCGGCCGGCCGGAGAAATTTCCAAACCCAAACGTCCGCCAATGCCAAACATATTTGGCGGCGTGCTTGGCGGAACAATCCTCGCATCCGGCGGCATGGACGAGCCACCCGCCATCAGGTCGCGCCAGGTCATGCCAAACATCGGCAAGCCCACGCCGCTGCATCTGGAATACGCGGTGAAGCTGCGCGATGCGCTGCCGGAAAACGTGAAGGTCGCCGCGCGCGAACCGCTCGATGCCGGCGCGCTGATTTATGCGATGCTTTTGAGCAACAATGAAAAAATGCGCTCGACGCAATTGGCCGAAATTGGAAAACGCTCCTCGCAATCTGTTTCGGATAAAACCGCCGCATTGTTTCCTGACGTTTCAAAAATCGCCGCGCACGTTCATCTGCCCATCATCAATCTGGCACTGGGCGGATTGCGGCAGTTGAGCGCGGAGCAGTTCCAAAATTTTTCGCAGACGCTGCAATGGCTCATCGAAAGCGACGGCAAAGTCGAGCTGTTTGAATTTGTCCTCCAAAAAATCGTGCTGCGGAATTTGGATTCGCAATTCAACGGCCCGCAAAAATCCGTCATCCAATACTACACGATCAAACCGCTCGTGCCGGATTGCGCCGTCGTGCTTTCCGCGCTGGCCAACGTCGGCAGCGATGATGCGGCGGAAATTGAAAAAGCGTTTGAAACCGGCACGCCTTATTTGCGCGCCCCAGACGATGTGGATTTGAACTTGCTGCCAAAGGAAAATTGCGGCGTGAACGAAATTGACGCCGCACTCAACCGCCTCGCGCAGGCTGTTCCGACTATCAAGAAAAATCTGATCGAAGCCTGCGTCCACGTTGTCGGTGCGGACGGTGTGATTGTGGAAAGCGAGGCCGAACTGCTCCGCGCCATATCCGACACGCTGGACTGCCCGATGCCGCCGTTCATGCCGTCGGAATAAAGTGGCACAGGCTTCCAGCCTGTCGCCCAAATTGACAGGCAAGATGCCTGTCCCGCTTCATTATTCCCGAACCGCCGCGGGCAATTGCGATCTTAATGCCTCCACAATTTTTGCATGCGCCGCGTTGACTTCCGCATCCGTCAAAGTTTTTTCCGGCGAGCGATAAGTGAACGCATAGGCCAGACTTTTTTGTCCTTCGGGAATATTTTTGCCGCGAAACACGTCGAACAATTCCACGTTCTCCAGATTCGCCGGCTTCGTTTGCTTCACGGTTTGCAAAACAGATTCGTGCGTCGTCGCTTCCGGCACAAGCATCGCCACATCGCGGCGGATGGATGGAAATTGCGGCAGCGGCTTGAAGGACTTTGCCGGATTACGTTTGGAGAGGAGCAAATCCAGATTGAACTCCGCGAGAAAAACCGCGTCGCGCAAATCGTATTTCTTCGCCAGCGTCGGCAGCAACTGGCCGACTTCGCCGAGCAACAGTTTGCCGCCAAGCGCAATCGCTGCGGATTCCAGAAACATCGCCGAATTTTCGGAGCGCCTCGTGAACGTCGCGCCGCGAACGCCGAAATGTTCAAGAAATTCCTCAATCATGCCTTTCAAATCGAATGCGTCAAACTTGGCGTCGCGATCTTCGCCGCTCCAGAAGGGCAGGGCGCGCTGGCCGGTCAGGGCAATCGCCACGCGGCGCTCCTCCTTTGTCGCGCCATTTTGCGAATTGAACACGCGGCCAATTTCAAACAACGCGACCTCATAATTTTTCCGCGAAACATTGTGTCGCAGCGAATGAATCAGCCCCGGCAGCAAACTCGGCCGCAGCACGTCCATGTCGCTGCTCAAAGGATTTGCCAGCGCAACGATTTCTTCTGGCTTCTGGCTTCTGACTTCTGACTTCGCAATCAGCGTTTGTCCCTGCGCCTCGTTCAAACCGAGGCCGGTGAGGATGCGGCGCGCTTCGGCAATCTGGTCATAGACGGAATCAAACGCGTTTGCGCCGAGCGCGCCGCGCGGCGGCGTGCTGGGAATCTTTTCGATGCCGAATAACCGGCCGACTTCCTCGATCAAATCCACCTCGCGTTTCAAATCCACGCGCCACGAGGGGATTTTGAACGTGCAGATGCCGGGAGTCTGCTCGGTCACGGCCAATCCGAGTTTGGTTAGAAATGAAACTTGTTCGGAAGGCGAGATGCCGACGCCCAACAAATCTTTCGACTTCGAAAAATGCAGGGTGATTTGCTTTGGCTCGGCGGGATTCGGATAAACATCCACGACGCCTTCGGCCAACTGGCCGCCAGCGGTTTCCAAAATCAACTGCGCCGCGCGCTGGCTGGCCCAGTCGCAAATGCCCATGTCCGCGCCGCGTTCAAAGCGGTAGCTCGATTCGCTGCGCAGGCCGAGCACTTTGCTCGTGCGCCGGATGTTGACCGGCGCGAAATATGCGCTCTCGATGAGCACGTCCACGGTTGAGTTGTTGATCTCGGTGTTTGTGCCGCCCATGACGCCGGCGAGCGCGATGCCCTTTTGCTCGTCGGCGATCAAGAGCATTTCATTCGTCAACGTGCGCTCCTGATTGTCGAGCGTCTTGAATTTTTCGCCGGCGGCCGCGCGGCGGATTACGATTGTAGGACAGGCGTCGCGCCTGTCGCCATCTTTTGTCCCTGAAGTTTGAGACAGGCGCGACGCCTGTCCTACCAGATGATAATCAAACGCGTGCAGCGGCTGGCCGATTTCGAGCATGACGTAATTCGTCACGTCCACGACGTTGCTGATGCTGCGGATGCCGACTTTTTCCAACATACCCCGCAACCATTCGGGGCTTGATCCGATCTTCACGCCTTTGATGACGCGGGCGGTGTAACGCGGACAAAACTCCGAGTCTTCGATGCGCACCGCGACGAGGTCGGCAGCACGTAGGTCAGGCGTCGCGCCTGACTCCGATCTATTTGTTTCAGTTTGAGACAGGCGCGACGCCTGTCCTACGTCAGGAATCTTCAGCGCATTTCCCGTCAGTGCCGCGATTTCGCGCGCAATGCCGATGACGCTGTTCAAATCCGGCCGGTTCGGCGTGACTTCGAGATCGTAAACCACGTCGCTGCCGCTGCGGCCAAGATATTTGCCGAATGGCTGGCCGACTTTGGCATCTTCGCGCAAAATCAAAAGCCCGTCCTCTTTTTTCAGCCCGATGCTTTCTGGATCAATTCCCAATTCATCTGCCGAGCAAAGCATCCCGTGCGATTCTACGCCGCGAATCTTGCCGACCTTGATGGTGAACGGCTCCTTGTCGCCTGCCTTCATGGGTAACGACGCACCGGGCAGGATGAGCGGCACTTTGTCGCCCGCCTTGAAATTCTGCGCGCCGCAGACGATCTGGCGTTCGCCCGTGCCGTCGTTGACGCGGCAGAGCGAGAGCTTGTCGGCGTTGGGATGCTTGTCGCGCGAGACGACCTGCGCCACGACGATGCCGTCGAACGCGCCGGAGATTTTCTGCACGCCCTCGACTTCGAGGCCGAGCATGGTGAGCCGTTCGGTCAATTCCTCGGGCGACCAGTTGAAATCAACGTATTGTTTTAGCCAGTTAAGGGTGACTTTCATTTTTAAGCTAACTGTTTTTCGATGAACTCTAAAACTTCTTCCGCTTTGTCGAGATAATCTGAAACTCTCGCAACTGTTATACCAGAATCCTGACCATGCGCTATTTGGTGACGATTTGTCATAATTGCATCAATGGCTTCTTTTCGACCGTTTTGTTCTACAAATTTTTCCAATTCTTCTGCCCAAACAGTCTTAAACGACCGCGCAATTTCTATAAACCTTTTTGTTTTCGGATTTTGGATTTTCGCAATTTGAACTTCTGCATAATTAGCAACTGGCTTTTGTGCATTGCGGCTTACAAAATCCGAATAAAAAATTACCACTGCGTTTTCCAACAATCCGGCAGCAAGCACACAAGCATAACGCGCCCAGTGAGCTTGAAGCTCCAAATCTGCTGCGGTCGCCGCTGAACTTTTTTTGATGAGCGCGCGAATCGCAGCAAGCTGCTGGGCGATCTCGGCGTTCTTCATTTTACTGATGCGAACGCTGCGGTCGCTAATTCCATGCGCTTTTCGACTAAAGGTTTATCAGCCGTCGCGCCAGAAACTGCCGAAATATACGATTTGTCCTCAATGAGACGCTTATACGCACCTTTAATCTGATCGGGTTGAGAAATTTTTCCGCGATCCAGTCTTCTGGCTACGCCAACCATAACCGAATCAAACACGGCAGCATTTAGTGCCCTTTCAGGCCGGAAGGCTGCTCCTTCGAGACTTTCAAAAATGACTTTAATAGTTGTGGAGAATGTTTTGCGGAAAGCCTCCAACTCTTGAGGCTTGGGGTTGCGATTCTTCGCTGCGAACTTGCTCAAGAACTCGCCGAGAGGTCGCTCATAAGATTTGGCATCCGCATAAAACGCCAAGAATCGGAGAATGAGTTCTCGATCTTTTAGCCGAGGATGTAATTTGCCAAACGCCTGTCGCCAGTCTGCATTGTCATTCAAATCTTCCAGCAAATCCAGCAATTGACCACGATAAACAGCGACACGAATTTCTTGTGGAGACAAACGCTGTCCTGTTGTGTTCAGCCTTTCAAATATGTGGTAAATGCTTGTATCATCATTTGAAGGCTTGTCTTGTTTTATGATTGTCGCGTGGATTACATAATCGTTTAGATTGCGGCGATCAGCATCCGATAACTCGCCGAACGTAAGTCCTTCAAAGCGTTTGGACACCTTGCCAAGCTTAAACACTTTCTGGTTTTTATCACCAGATTTTGGATTGAAAACCCCTTCTATGAAAAATTGAAGCGTCTTGAGCCGCTGTTGGCCGTCAATAACCAACAACTTATTCGTATCAAAATCTTTCGCGAGAAACACACCCGGAACAGGCAATCCAAGGAGTATGGATTCAACAAATCGTGATGCTTCTGGCAAGCGCCAAACATAGTCCCTTTGAAATGATGGGATAATAATATCATCACGTTGTAGACGAGCAACGAAACCAGCCACATCGTAGTCCGCTCCGTAGCTTGTTATTTCATAACGGACAACTGGTGTCGTATTGTCATTTTCACTTTCGTCTATAATTTCTGAAAGTTCGCGTTGTTTCATTTTGTTTTGCGGAATTTTCATATTTTTTCGCAGGTTCAAATTGTTTCAAAACCGCACGCCGTTTTCTTAAATCTATTTCGCCGCTTTCTTTTTGGCGATGTATTTCACGTCGTCGAGTCCTTCAAAGTCATCGTCCTGCGTCCACAGCTTCGCTTCGTGGGTGCGGGCGGTGGCATAGACAATCGAATCCGCCATCGGCAGTTTGGATTGCAGGCTCAAGCGTGCGGCGTAAATGGCGAGCTTGGAATCCAAATCCACCACTTCGCCCAATTGCATGTGCGCAATCGCCTTGAGCGCCTGCGTCTCGCCGCGCTCGCGGGAGACCCATTTGAAAACTTCGTAGATGGCCAGCGCCGGGACAATCAATTCATCCACGTTCTCAATCGCCCCGGCGAAGAAGCTAGAGTTCGGGCCTTCGGTGAAATACTCGATCCACCCGGATGAATCCACGACGTTCACAGGCGGTCGGGTTCGCGTTCAAAGTCGCGGTTCATGCCCTTCAAAAAGCCGCGCATCTCCTTCATCGGCTTCATGGGGACAATTTCAATCCGCCCGCCGAGCGCAAAGACTTGCAGCTTCTGGCCGGCCTTGAGTTTCAGGAAATCCCGCACGGGCTGCGGGATGACCACTTGAAATTTTGGTGATAGTGTGACGGTATTCATATCGTTAGTATATTGGTTGAACGGTAGTTGATTCGATACTTTATGTCAACCATGCGGGTTAAAACTGTTTCAAGAACTGGACGCCGTTTTCGTAGAAGAGGCGGATGTCGTTGATGCCGTAGCGGAGCATGGCGCGGTTTGCCTCAAGCCACTGCGGCGAGTTTCCGGCGGGCAGTCGGCTTGCGCGTGGGCGCGAGTCGGATGAGCCGGTCGGCGTAACGTTCTTGCAGTTTCATGTGGTCGGCAATCATTTTGCGGACATCATGGCCGTAGGACGCGGAAATTTTCCGGCGCACGGCGCGGACTTCGTCAATCACAGGGTCAGAGTTCATAGAGTTCTCCCAACAGGTTCATGGGTGTTGTCATGACTGGCGTGGGCAAACCCAGCCGGTCGTTTATGCGGTGAATATGCCCCGCTTTCAGCGGATTGGCGAGGTGAATGCAATTCCATGTCACCAAGAATTCGCAGTCGTAGTAGGAAGCGATGGCCAGATGCAAAGCGTCGCCGGACGGGTCTTTGGGCATGAGTTGGTGGGCGATGTAGTGCTGGACGATTTTTTGAATCTCCGGCGTTTCCGCCAGCAGCGGCAGGGGCTTCAGCATCGCCAGACATTTGGCGCGCTTGTCGGCGGGGTAGCCGGAGTCTTCGAGTTCTTGAATGACGGCGTAGCTGCTGACGATATTCTGCTTGTGGGCGATTTTATCCCACCATTTCTGCGTCCAGCTTTGGCGGACAAGATTCGGGCCGTCTTTCCGGGTGTTGTAGTAGAAACTCGGAATCGTGGTTTCAATGTAAATTTTATCGGACATCGAATTTGATTTGCAGAATTAAAACTGTTTCAAAAACCGCACGTCGTTTTCGTAGAAGAGGCGGATGTCGTTGATGCCGTAACGGAGCATGGCGGTTGGCGCGTTCATAACTTGGCTGCGATCGGCAGGACTTTATCAAAGTGACTGTCGCAATGCTCCAAAGGCAGCTTGCTGTTCGCAGCGCAGGCAGCAACCACAATGTCGCCTGACGTTGCGGTGATTCCTTTTTCCCGGCTGCGCCGCGCCAGCAGACGGGCCTTCGCCCAAACCTGTTCGTTGACGGCGTAAAGTTGCACTTCAGCTTCCAGTTCCTCCAAAACTTTCTTTTCAACATGACCTTGCGCGCCGTTCCAAAGTTCAACCAACGTCAGTTCGCACCACGCGGCGCTGCCGCGCGCGAGCAGCGTTTTCACGCGCTGGCTTGGCTCGCTGGCGCGCCCGCGCAAGAATTCAATCCAACTGGAAGCGTCCACCAATGTCATCGGGCGGTCTCCCATTTATGGTCTTGCCGCATCCGCCGCAAATCCGTCTGCGTCATAAAATCAGGACACGAACCTTGAATCCGTTCCGCCAGTTCTTCAAGACGGCGACGGCGGTTGAATTCGCTGATGGCAGTGACAACAGCGTCGCGTTTGGTCTTTGCACCGGTGTGCTTGATAGCTTCCCGGAGTGATTTCTCTGGAATATCAATTGTCGTTTTCATGCTTCCAAAATACATTGATTTGGAATCCTGTCAATTGCATTTCGGAATCCTAAAATTGTTTCAAGAACCGCACATCGTTTTCGTAGAAGAGGCGGATGTCGTTGATGCCGTAGCGGAGCATGGCGATGCGTTCGATGCCGAAGCCGAACGCCCAGCCGGTCCACACTTCGGGATCGTAGCCGACGGTCTCGAACACCTGCGGATGCACCATGCCGCAGCCGGCGATCTCCAGCCAGTCCTCGCCCATCTTCTTCACGAGCGCGTTGGTGAAATCAATCTCGTAGCTCGGCTCGGTGTAGCTGAAATAATGCGGGCGGAAACGGATCTTCACGTCGCTGCCCATGAGTTCGCGGAAGACGAATTCCACCGTGCCCTTGAGGTCGCCGACGGTGACGTTCTTGTCCACGTAAAGCCCCTCGATCTGGTGGAAGGTGGGATTATGCGTGGCGTCGGCGTTGTCGCGGCGATACACGCGGCCGGGAACGATGATGCGCACGGGCGGCGGCTGTTTTTCCATCACGCGGATTTGGACGGAGGACGTGTGAGTGCGCAAGAAGCGCGAGGCGGTGGGCGCGGGGCTTGGGGCGGAGGCCAGATAAAAAGTATCTTGGCTGTCGCGGGCGGGATGGTCGGCGGGCGTGTTGAGCGCGTCAAAGCAATGATATTCGTCCTCGATTTCCGGCCCGTCGGCAACGGCGAAACCAATTTTGCGGAAGGCGCGGACAATGTCGTCGGTGACCTGCGTGAGCGGATGCAATTTGCCGAGCGCGCGGCGGCGTCCGGGCAGTGTGAAATCGGTCGGCTCTTTTGGCAACGCGGCTTTCAGCTCCAACTCTTCACGGCGCGAGGCGAGCGCGGCTTCAAGTTCCACCTTGGCGGCGTTGATGAGTTTTCCGGCGGCGGGCTTTTCCTCTTTCGAGAGCGTGCCGAGCTGTTTCATCAGCGCGGTGAACTTGCCGTTCGGCCCGATCCATGCGCCTTTGGTCTGTTCGAGCGCGGCGAGGTCGGGCGCGGCTTTCAGTTCCGCGAGCGCGGTTTGTTTCAGCGGTTCGATGTCGTCGAGAAATCCAGCCATAAAATTTTGAAAATGTTAGCCGCAAGAGAACGCAAAGGACACAAAGAAAATTCCGGCTCGCGGGGACGCTCGCCCCACCAATTATTAATTTGTGCGTTCTTTGAGTTCTTTCGTGGCAAAAGAAAACGGGCGAGCCTTTTCAGGCCGCCCGTTTTTCGATTTCAAATTTGAAATTACGCCTTGGCCAATGTCGCGGCGGGTTTGTTTTTCAGCGCGGCCTTGGCGACGTTCACGATTTCGGTGAACGCGGCGGAATCTTGCGCGGCGATGTCGGCCAGAACTTTTCGGTCAAGCGAACATTGCGCGGCCTTCAAGCCTTCCATGAAACGGCTGTAGGTCAGGCCGAGTTCGCGGACGGCGGCGTTGATGCGGATCTGCCAGAGGTAACGGAAGGTGCGCTTCTTGACGCGGCGGTCGCGATAGGCGTATTGACGGCCGTGGTCAACGGCGTCGCTGGCGTAGCGGTAAAGTTTGGAGCGCTTGAGGCGGAAGCCCTTGGCGGCGGTGAGCATTCTGCCGCGACGTTTGCGGGAGGCTGGTGAATTGGTGACGCGCATTTCGTTAAATTGTTAAATGGTTAAATCGTTGAATTGGAAAATCAATGGCTGAACGGCAAATTTTGCAGGATGCGATAAGTGTCCGTCGCGTCCACGACGGCGGATTTTCCGAGGCGGCGGCGGTGCTTGGAGCTTTTGCCTTGCAGCAAGTGGCGTTTGCCGGCGTGTGAGCGCATGACTTTGCCAGTGCCGGTGATCTTGAACCGCTTGGCCACGGACTTTTTCGTTTTGATGCCTTTGGGACGTCTCATAAAATTCTTAATTCAATTGCAAAAGGGCGCGCACTATATGCGGCGGAGGAGCCGGACGCAAGCGGATTTTTTTATTGTCCGGCTTGTCGGGCGGAAATTTTGACCCGAACCGAAATTGTCCGGCAAATCACGGGCTGCCGGGAGCGTCCGTCGCGGGCGGTGCCGTCGTCACCGGTTTGGTGGTGTCAACCGGTGCGCCCGCGTTGAGCTGGGCGAGGATGACGGCGGTCAAATCATTGTCGCCGCCGCTGTAGACGACCTCCGATGGAAGTTCGATGGAACCAGCGCCCAAGTTGAGCGTCCTGGTTGAGGTATCCAAGACCACGGAATAGCCGGCGGCTTTGGCCTTGTTGCCCACGGCGGTTTTAATCTCCTCCAGGGAGCTTTTGATCATCCGCTGGCGCTGCTCGCCCAGCGTGGTCTGCGCCTGCCGTTCGTAGGTGTCAATGGCGGCCTTGTTACTTTGCAGTTGTTTCAGCTTGTCGGCGGCGGACTGTTTGCGGCGGTCGCGCTCGTCGGCGGAAACCGCCTGATCATTGGCCTGCTCCAAAAGCGTCTTATAATCGTCTTCGCCTTTTTTCAGGGCGTCCTTCATGCTCTCGTCGTCCTTTTTGAGCTCGGCGGCGCGTTCCTGGATCGCGACCTGCGCCTGTTTGGTCTTCCAGTAATTGTCGAACAGCTTGTTCAAATCCACCGTGGCGATTTTTGTCTGGGCGAGCGCGGAGCCGCCTAAAAAAGCCAGCAGCAGAAACGCCGGCAAAATCATCTTCAAAATATTTCTCATGGGGATAGGAAAACAGAATTCACCGCCGCTGCCAACTTAAAACTGGCGGGATCAAGGTGACAAGGGTGTTAAAATTTTGGTCAGGAAGGTGTCGCTGGCGCCGTTGCGGAAAGTTTGAAAGGCGTTGGTGGCCGGAAAATCGGTCGAGGCCGTCTGGCCGACGATGTAGGCGTTGCCCGCCGGGTCAACGGCAATGCCATAGCCATAATCATTTTTCTTGCCGCCGAGATAGCCGGAGTAGAGCAGCGCGGTGGCGTCGGGGTTGAAAGCGGTGACAAAAACATCGCTGCCGCCGGAATTGGCCGCGCGAAGCGCGCCGGCCACGTTGTTGGTCGGCATATTATTGGTGGGGAAATCCGTCGAGGTTGTGGTGCCGACGACAAACGCATCGCCCAGCGCGTCCACGGCGACGCCGTAACCGTAATCGGTCTGGCTCCCTCCGAAAATTGTGGAGTAGGCAACCGCACCGTTGGCGGCGAATTTGGTCAGGAAGGCCTTGACGCCGAGCAAAGAAACCGGGTGATTGGTTGGAATGTTGTAAAGCGCGAACAAATTGGTCACCGTGTTCGTAAAATCCGGCGAGGTCGTGTAGCCGGTCACATAGGCGCAGCCGTTGGTGTCGCAGGCGATGTGATAGGCCACGTCGTCGCCCATGCCGCCGAGACAGGTGGAATAGACCAGGTTTGCGCCCGACGGCGCGAATTTGGCGACAAAGGCGTCAAACGGGTAGACCGCATTTTTTTTGACCAGATTTGTCCCGTTGTCAATGGCGGGAAACACGGCGTTGAAAGTCGGGAAATTGGTCGAGTCCGTGAAACCGGCCACATAAATGTATCCGGTGTTGTCCACGGCGATGCTTTCGCCCGCGTCAAAATTATTTCCGCCAAAGTAAGTGGAAAAAACCAGCGGCGAACCGCCCGCGCCGATTTCCGCGACGAAAGCGTTGTTTGTGCCCGCCAGACGATTCAGCATCAAATTGGTCGAGCCAGCCAACTGGAAGGCCAGCGCGTTGGTCGCCGGAAAATTGGTCGAGCCGGTAATGCCCGTCACATAGGCGTTGTCCGCCGAATCAACGGCGATGCCGTAGCCGGCCTCCAGTCCCGAACCGCCGAGAAAAGTGGAATAGACGAGACCTGAACCGGCAGGATTAAGTTCGGCGACAAACGCATCGCCGGGATAAGCCTTTGTCCTTTTGTTCAAGGTTCCGCCGATGGCGTGCTGGAGCGCGTTGGTCGTGGTCGGGAAATTCGGCGAGTCGGTGAAGCCGGTCACAAACGCGTTGCCCGCCGCATTCACGGCCACGCTGGCGACAAAATCATCGCCGCTGCCGCCGAGGTAGGTGAGGTAGATGAGATTGGTGCCGGTGCGGTCAAACTTGGCGACAAAACCGTCGCCGATGAGTTTCCCGCCCGCAAAATTTTGCTCAAGCGCGCCAGGCGTCGAGAACGGCACTTTTTTGATTGAATATTTCGAGAGCGTTTGTCCCGCGACATAGACATTGCTGCTGGTGTCCACCGCCACCGCCCACGCCGTGTCGGCCAATATGCCGCCGAAGTAAGTTGAGTAGGCCAGGACCGGGTCAATGACCAGCGGCAGCGCGCGGTCGTAATTTCCGACGGCGAAGGCGACAGCGTGCGCGTCCAGAATTTTGTAGCCGCCGGCGATTTCTTTGCGCGTGCCACCGACGGTCTGGTAAATCAGCGGCTTCGGCTGGACAATTTCAGAATCGCCCAAGGACAAAACCAGCCCGCCCTGCGCGTTCATGGAAATTTTGTCCGCGCCGGAAAAATGGATCGCAATCGAATTGGGATTCGCACCTGCCGCGACCGTGAAATCGTATTCCAACTGCCGCTGGTTGCCGTAATAAACAAGGTTGATGCCGGGATAAATTTCGCTGACGGACAACCTGGCAAAGGTCGGCACGTTCAAACGCCACTGCGCGGAATCGCCGCCGGTCAGATAATTTATTTTGCCGGGCAATGCGGCACCGCCCTGAATCTGCGCCTGCGGATTTGCCCCGGCGAATTGCATCTGCACCGTGCGCGTCGCGCCGGATTTTTGGAGGGCAACCTGCGCTCCGTCCGGCGAGACGGAAAATTGCGAATCGCTGCCGCGCGCGAGGAAGCTGGCCGGGGAGGCGGCTTCAAAATAAAGCGGCAGGCTGCTGAAGCTGGCGGTGGGCGGCGCGGCGGCGGCGGCCAGCGCGGTCAGAACCAGCGCGAGGCCGGCGAGAGTTTTTTTTGCGCGGTGTTTCATGTTAAAATTCGCGGGTGTAGCCGACGCCGAACTGGAACTGGCCGGAGCCGCTGTTGTATTTATCGTGGGCCAGCGGGATGCCGTAGTCAAGCCGCAGCGGGCCGAGCCGGGGTATGTTCAGGCGGAAGCCCAGGCCCCAGTCGTCGTCAAAATTGTCCCCGGAAAGTGAATAGGATTTCGCACCGATTTCCCCGGCGTCGAAGAAGGCGGCGACGCGCACGCCCAGCCCGTTGTCTTTTTCCAGGATGGGGATGCTGTATTCCAGCGAGCCGAACAGCAGGCTGTCGCCGCCGATGGGTTCGTTGACGACGTATGGATAAGACGGATTGAAAGCTTCGCGCGGCGAGATGTTGCGGTATTTGAAGCCGCGCAGCGAATAAAGTCCGCCGAGATAATAGCGGTCGTAAAATGGCACGTCGCCGCCGCTGATGCTGGCGGCGGTGCTGGCGCGGCAGACGGCTTCGATGACGTGGCCTTTGAACAGGCCGGGGAAATAGAGCGAGGATTTGAGTTCGACTTTGTAGAAGGACTGGTCGCCTTGGCTGAATTCGAGGTTCAGTTCGGTGCGCTGGCCGTGGTTGGGCAGCCGCGTGCTGTTGCGGGTGTCGTAGGCGAGCGTGGTGCCGACGCGGTTGAACAGATGGTCGCCGGTTTGATTGAGGATGTCCTGCGGCACTCTGGCCGCGCCGGAATTGGGATCAAGCGTCGGCGGATGGGTCAGCGGCAGGTAGGTTTCGTTGTTGAAGGGGCTGTTCAGGGAGATGTCCACGTCTTCAATCGTGTAGCTGATGCTGCCGATGAAAAAGTCGCTCCACAAGGCGCGCGTCAGGCTCAAGCGCATGCCGGTGCGGGCTTCGTCGAAAATATTGTTCGGGCTTTCAAAGTTCAAATCGTGCCGGTAAAGGTCAATGCCGAGGGAAAGTTTTTTGTTCAGGAACCACGGCTCGATGAACGACAGCTCATAATCCTGCCGCTCAAGGCCGAGCTGGACTTTCAGGCGGAATTTCTGGCCGCCGCCGGTGAAGGTGGGCGGATGGAACAGGTCAAAATTGCCCTGCGACAGCTCGACGTAGCCGACGAGCGAATCCACGGAGCTGAAGCCCGCGCCGAAGGTCAGGTTGCCGGTGTTCTGCTCCTCGACATTCACGTCGAGATTTTTGCGGCCGGGAATCGGCGGGTCAACCGGTTCGGGACTCAAATCAACCTTGTCGAAATACTGCAAACCTTCGAGGCGTTCCTTGCTGATCTGGACGCGCACCATATCGAAGGTTTCGCCGGGCGCGATGGCCAGTTCGCGGCGGATGACCTTGTCCTTGGTCTTCAGGTTGCCCCGGATGTTGATTTTTTCGACGACGATTTTCTGCCCTTCATCAATCGCAAATTCCAAATCCATCGTGCCGGTGTCCACGTTCGGGATGCGGTTGACGCGCAACGTCGCGCCTTGCGACACGTCAATGTAACCTTTGCTCCCGTAAAAATCCTCGACCGCCTTGGTGTCCTTGTCCAGGCCGTCGGGCGTAAAGATGTCGCCCACGTCCATCGCCAGCCCGTGCGGGCCGAGCCTGCCTTTGGCGTGCTGGAAGTCGTGGTTGGCCTGCAGGCCGGCGAGGATGTTGGTGTCGGTGAAAAGTTTGTTGCCGGTGAATTTGACGGAGCCGACCTTGTATTGTCGGCCTTCATAAACGTAAAAACGGATGTTCATCGTGTTCGTGGTCGGGCGGTCGCGCTTCACGTCCTTGATTTCAAAATCGAGGTAGCCGTGGTCTTTGTAAAATTTGACCAGCGCTTCCTGGTCGTCGTCAAAATCGTCCTGCTTGAAGACGCCGCTGCCGGTGATCCACGACCACATCCCGTGTTCCGAGGTCTTGATCTGCTTGCGAAGTTCTTTTTGTGAAAATGCCGCCGCCCCGATGAATTCAATCTTGCTGATTTTGATCTTCACGCTTTCAACGATCTGGAACGTGACCGTGCCGCGCCCGTTCGGCTCGTCAATGCTCGGGACGTATTGGATCTGGGTGTCGGGATGGCCGTATTTCTCGTAGAGCTTTTTCATCTCCTGCACGTCGGTGAACAGTTTCTGCTCGTCCATCGGGTCGCCGACTTTCACCGTGATTTTTTTCTTGAGCTTCGAATCGGACAATTGCTGGTTGCCCGCCAGCTTGATTTCCGTGATGCGCGGCTGCGCCTGCAGCTTGTAGGTGACCACCACGCCGCCGTCGTCCGCCCGGTCAACGAAAACCTGGATGTTGTAGAATTGTCTCGTGGCGTAAAGCGCATGGACGTCGTCCTGCGTGGAGTTGGGCAGGTAGGTGTCGTCCGCCTTGAGGCGGATGTTGGCGCGGATGAACTGCTCGCTGACGGACGCCGGGCCGAGGAACTTGATGTCCACGCGGCTGATTTTCGGGCCGGTCATCTGCGCCCACGCGCCGGATGCGCCGGCGAGCAGCAGCCCGATCCCTAAAAAGCGGAAAAATAATTTCATCGTCTATCGGCCTTCCGGTATGTCTTCATCGCTGACTTTGGCTGCGCTTTCAAATCGAGTGTAGTTTTTCAGGAACGTTAAATTAATGTCGCCGGTCGGGCCGTTGCGCTGTTTCGCAATCAGCAGATTCACCGGCAAACCGTCCGCTTCTTCCGCCGCCGCCCCGTCTTCATCGTCGCCCGCGCTCGGCTTGTAGAGCAGGCCCACCACGTCCGCGTCCTGTTCAATCGCGCCCGACTCGCGCAAGTCCGACAGCCTCGGCTTGCGGCTTTTATCTTTTTCCAGTTCGCGGTTCAACTGGCTCAACACCAGCACCGGCACTTTCAATTCCTTCGCCAGCGCCTTGATGCCGCTGGAAATGTCGGCGATTTCCTGCTGGCGGTTTTCTTGCGAACGCCGCGCAGTAGAATGGAGGAGTTGCAAATAGTCAACCACGAAAAGTTTCACGCCATGCTGCTGGTGCAGCCGCCGCGCCCGCGCCCGCAGCTGCAAAATCGAAAGCCCCGCCGAATCGTCAATAAACAATGGCGCGCCCGCCAGCCGCCCCGCCGCGCCCGTCAATTTTGGAAAATCCGACTCGCTCATGAAGCCCTCGCGGATGCTCCGCAAATTCACGCGCGCAATCGAGCACATCATGCGCAAAATCAAAGCCTCCGCGCTCATTTCCAAACTGAAAACGGCAGCGGGCAATTTTTGTTCCAGCACGACGTGCTCCACGATGTTCATCGCCAGCGACGTTTTGCCCATCGAGGGCCGCGCCGCGATGACGATCATTTCGCTGCCGTGCAAACCGTCCGTCATCCGGTCCAAATCCGGGAAGCCCGTGCCGAGTCCGTTCAACACCCCCTTGCGGCTGAAATAATTTTCAATCGTCCCGATGGCCTTGCCGACCAGGTCCTTCGTGGACAGCACTCCGCCCTGCGCGCGCGATTCGGAAATCCGCAAAACGTCGCGCTCCACCTCGTCCATCAACGCGTCCACTTCGCCTTCGTAATCATAAACGCGCCCGACGACTTCCGTGCAGACGGAAATCATTTTTCGCAGCAGAAATTTTTCGCGGACGATTTCCAGATAATAGGAAAGGTTCGCCGCGCTCGGCACTGAATCCTGCAACTGCGCGAGATACGCGATGCCGCCGATTTGTTCTAGGAGTTGCTTGTCCTTGAGCCGCTGCTGCAATGTGATGACATCAATCGGAATCCGGCTGTCATACATTTCAAACAACTCGGCTTGGATTGTCTGATGGCGCAAATCGTAATGCGCTTCGATCCCGACACCCTTCAACTTTTCGATGACTTCGCCGACACATTCGTTTGGCGAAAGCAATTGGCAACCGAGAACGCCTTGCTCCATGTCCAAGGCGTGTGGTGGCAGGCGGTCAACATTTGGGCGCGCGTCCGCGCGCGCGGATTTTTGCCGCCGCGCCTTTTTCAAATCGGCGGCGGCGCCTGCGATGTCGGAAACGGAATCAATCATGGGCGCTGAAGATGAAGTCTTTTTGAAACGAATCAAACTCGATTTATACGCAGCGCCAGAAGTTCTTCACAATCGGAAAGAAAAACGCAGTCGCAGCCGAGATGGTTTGGCCCAACTCCTGTGGATATCTTGAACAAGTTTCAGTTGTCAGTTGGAAACTTGTCTGGGAAAATAAAATTGAATGCAGGCCGAGGGCGGTTTTGGAAGCCGCCAGTTTGACATCAGTTGCCTTGACAGCTTGGTTGAGTTTGGACCTCAATCAACTTGCTGACGCCAAAACAACTCGGCCTGCATCTAAATTGTGCGTTAGGTTCAAATTTTTCCAAAGTTAAAGTTGTTCGCGTTGTTGGCCTGCTGTTCACAAGCTGGAGTTACATTTTAGCACTGTCTTCGTTACACGGATAATTTGACTCGTTACCAAACGCAACTAAACTCTCCGCTCGTTGCAAACATGAAACGCAAACCGTCACTGCTCGTCATTTTCCTGTCGGTCTTCATTGACCTGATCGGCTTCGGCATCGTGCTGCCGCTGCTGCCCGGCTACGCGGAGGATAATTTCCGCCCCGATTTCAGCGCCAAAGGTCTGATCATCGGCGGCATCATCGCGTCGTTTTCCGCGATGCAATTTTTCTTCGCGCCCGCGTGGGGCCGTTTGTCCGACCGCATTGGCCGCCGCCCCGTCATGCTCGTCAGCAACCTGGGCGCGGCGGGTTCGTATGCGCTTTTCGCCGTCGCGTGCGGCATGAGCGGCACGACGGGTTTGATTTGGATTCTTATTTCGCGAATGTTCGCGGGAATTTGCGGCGCGAATTTGTCCGTCGCGTCCGCCTACATCGCGGACATTTCGCCGCCGGAAAAACGCTCCGCGCGCATGGGCCTGATTGGCATGGCGTTCGGCCTAGGATTTATTTTCGGCCCGGCCATCGGCGCGTTCAGCCTTGAAATTTTTGGAAGCAAGCAGGCGCCCGGCTGGGTCGCCGCGTGTTTTTGCGCCGCGAATTTCATCCTCGGCTGGTTCATCCTCGGCGAAAGCCGCCAGCCGAATTCCGCGCCCGTCGCGCCGCGCCCGAAAGTGAACCAGTGGTCGCACACGCTCGCGCAGCCGAAACTCGGCCTGCTCATCGGCGTTTTCTTTCTGGCGACGTTTTGCTTCACCTGTTTTGAATCCACCTTTCCGCTGCTGGCCAGACATCAATTTGCCGGCGGCGAAAAATCGCTAAACTACCGCATCGGCTATTTGTTCACCTACGCCGGACTCATCGCCGCGCTTGTGCAGGGCGTCATCGGCAAACTTGTCAAAAAATTCGGCGAACCTAATTTGATTTTCTTCAGCCTGATTGTTTTTGCCGCCGGCCTCGCCGGATTGCCTTTTGCCAAAACGTTGCCGGAAATTTTAACCGTCCTCGCGCTGCTGGCCATCGGCTCCGGCCTGAACCGTCCGCCGGTCTTCGGAATGATCTCGCTGGCTTCCTCGCCGCACGAACAGGGAGCGAACCTCGGCGTCGCGCAAAGTTTCGGCAGCCTCGCGCGGATTCTCGGCCCGATTTTCGCCGGCACGCTGTTCTTTGTGCATCCGTCGCTGCCTTATTTGATTTGCGGCGGCATTGCGCTGTTGACTTCATTCTTCGCCTGGAAATTTCTCTGCCGCAAAAGTTCTCCGCCGGCGGCCGGGGCAAACAATTAGCGCGGATTGGCTCCCGTCCGCCGCTACGATCAGCGAAGAAAAAGCTCCGCCGCCGAATCGGCGAAGCGGAGTCCTTGGTGCGTAAGTTGAAATTTTTCTTCGTCGCGCGCCGCCCAGCCGCGCTCGGTCAATTGCGCCATTTCCGACGACCATTCGTTGCGCAAATCAAAATCCGTCGCCCGTTTGAATTCCGTGAACGGCCAGCCCGCGTTCATCCGCAAACCGAACGCGGCGATTTCGCCGGCGCGGCGCAGCGGCGGCAGTTCTTCGGTGGATTCAATCGCGCGCCTGCCTTTTTCCAACTGGTCGCAATAGAGTTGCGTGTTCGCCCAGTTCTTCGTCCGCACGCCGCGAACGTAGCCGGTCGCGCTCGGCCCAAGTCCGTAAAACGAACCTCCGCGCCAGTAATTGACGTTGTGGCGGCAGGCGAACGAAGGAATGTCCAATGTCCAATGTCCAA
>Ga0224554_1000418_pt1 | contig 36072 bp, 26 predicted proteins | sample 714S22024metaG_FD_180666 | JGI IMG/M metagenome (GOLD analysis project Ga0224554, IMG submission 180666) | Peat soil microbial communities from Stordalen Mire, Sweden - 717 S2 20-24 | ecosystem: Environmental > Terrestrial > Soil > Wetlands > Peat | place: Sweden: Norrbotten County, Stordalen... | reverse complement strand
GGCTGGCGAAGGGAAAAAAAGTCGCAACGCCGATCATTGACGAAGTTCACGCGATGCTTTACGAGGGGAAAAATCCGAAGCTGGCCGTGCGCGATTTGATTTCGCGGGCGTTCAAGGCGGAGGATTGAAATCGTGATTGGTTGAATGGTTGCATTGTTAAATCGGAACCGTTGCAACGATTCACGGTTCAACGGACAACCGACCATTCTGTAATCGGGCGCGAAGTTCCGCAGTCGAGGCATTGCGTGATGTTGAATTGAACTCCGCAATGCGGACAAATTCCCTGTGTCAAAAAAGTGTCAAACGTCTGGCCGCATTTGCCGCAGCGCCAGAGTTCGCCCAGTGGCGGCGCGGTTTTGCAGGACGGACAGGCGAAGCCGGCGCGGCGCGGAATTTTGGCGATGCGGGACAGCGCGCGAGCCTGCTTCAATCCGCCCCAGCAATTCATCAAAATAAAAGCCGCCATGATGCCCAGCCAGATGGAGTTGGTTTTATCGGCAAAAGCGAAAAAAGAGATTGCCGCCAAAAGAATCAATGCGGCCACGCCGATGAAACCGATGATGCTCGCGGCCAGCAAACTGTTCGCCCGGCCAAACGGGAACCACAGGAGCGAACGTAAAATTTGCCCGCCATCAAGCGGATAAACGGGCATAAGGTTGAAAATGAGCAGGCCGAAATTGATGAGCCAAATGTCGTTGAGAAATCCGGCATACTGGTTTGGCTCAAATCCCCGCAAACTGGGATGTCCGCCCAGCAACAATAAAAGGACGGTCAGAACTGGAATCAGCAGCACGTTCACCAGCGGGCCGGCGGCGATGCTCCAAAGCTGTGCGCCCGGACGTTGCGGCGGCGAAACATAAGCCACGCCACCCAGCGGAAAGAGGATGATGTCGTTGGTTTTCCCGCCCACCTGCCGGCAGGCCAATTGGTGGCCGAATTCATGCATGAGCACAATCAGAAAAAGCGCGAGATATTCCAGCACGTTCCAAATGGGCGAAACGTAGGCGTCTGCCCGGAGCTGGATGATCAGGATGGCGACGATGAACCAGGACCAGTGCAGATACACATTGATCCCAGCCAGCCGAAACAGGCGGATGGAGCCTTTGCGCGTGGGCATTTACAACGCTCCTTTGATGAGCTTCAACAATTCCGCGTGCGAGTCCACGGCTTTGAACTGCGGGAATTCCGATTTCACTTTTTCCGGCGCGTGGATGAGAAATCCGACGTCCGCCTCGCGGAGCATGGCGGTGTCGTTGTAGGAATCGCCGGCGGAAATGACCTGATAGTTCAATGACTTCAGCGCGGCGACGGATTTTTGTTTTTGATCCGGCTGGCGAAGTTGATAGCCGGCGATGCGGTCGTTCTCGACGATGAGGCGGTGGCAAAAGAGCGTCGGCCAGTTCAGTTGTTTCAGCAGCGGTTGCGCGAACTGCTCGAACGTGTCGGACAAAATGATCACCTGCACGAGCGGGCGGAGTTCATCGAGAAATTCTTTTCCGCCGGGCAGCGGTTTAAGCGTGCCGATGACTTCCTGGATGTGCGAAAGCTTGATCCTGTGGCGGTCCAAAATCTCGATGCGGTAGCGCATGAGCTTGTCGTAATCCGGTTCGTCGCGCGTGGTGCGGCGCAGTTCCGGGATTTTGGTTTTCTCGGCGACGGCGATCCAGATTTCTGGCGTCAGGACGCCCTCCATGTCCAAGGTCACGATGGATTGTTTCACGCGCAGGAGTGTTCCAAATTCAAGTCGTGGTGTCGAGCGGTTCGCAAGGCGGTGACGCAGTGCAGAGAAGAAAATTAGGATTCAAGCCGGCGGCAGCGGACAAAAAAACAACCAGCCAAGAATGGCTGGTTGTTTTTTAGAAATCCGCCGCACTCAACGGTTAGTTGAGGCAAAGCTTGCGGCGAAAGGCCAGCAAGCCGAGGAAACTGAAAGCAAGCATACTGGCAGTCATCGTTGCGTCGGGAGCACTCACTACAGTTTTACCTGTGTTGGTGGTGGTGGTAAAATCTAATGCTATTGAACCCTTGATATCATAAACGCAATTGGGATCAAGCCCAATATCAAAAGAGCCTTTTTGAAGATCAGTCAGCAAGTCAGCCAAAGCTTGGCCTGAAAAAGTGTAAGTCCAGCTCACCGTCTTATTGAGCTTCAAAGTTTCAGATCCGAGTGAGTCCGACACTCCTTTTCCGTCATACGGCGCGGTGTTTTGAAAATAGTCGGTGGTGGATTCGCCGCTGCTAATTGTCTTGCTGGCATAGCTCACGTTAATCAGGTCATAAAAGAGGGTGTTGGGAATGTTTGCAGGGCCATTGACTGTCAGCTCTATGTTATTAAACACTAGGCTTGCAGAGGCAATCGTCGTGCCTGATGCCAATGGTGTCACTGCTTCATTGTATATGTAAGAGTAAGGGCCAGAAATGACCGATCCAGTTGGTAGAATTGTGATGGCCGTCGCCTGTGCCCAGTTTGCGATCCCAACCATGATGCCCGCCAGAATTATTCTTTTCATTTTTTTCAAATCAATTTGCAAATTTAAGTTGTCCTGCAAACAAAAATAGCACGAATGAGGCCAAAACGACCTTGAATTTCAATTATAGCATTAAATACTTTATAATGAAATACTTACAATCTATGTTTTTTAAAAAACGCCAACTATGTTTTTCTTGAAGCTGTTAATTTGTAAAAATTGCCGACGATCTGTTTTCTCAAATTGGCAAAAGTAATTTCATCTGACTCAATGCAACAATCTATGAATGTGTCTGTTACAATTTTAATTTGCTGTTATTTACCAGGGTAAGCAATTTCGACGTTGTGGTGCAGATTATATCCTGTCTTTCCTGAGCGTTTCCGGTCTTAAAATGTCTCCCGGAACGGCTGGCCGGCTTGGAACAACTTCAGCAAAATTTCATTTTTGTCGGTGATTTCTTTTTGATTGGTGGCCGTTGCATGGTCGTTTGATTTTTGAACCATCGCAACAGCCTCCTCAAATTGACCGGTTTCGGCGTAGGCGGCGGCGAGTGTGGTGAGAAAGGCGGACTGTTGATTTTGAGTCAACTCACAGGCGCGTTTGGCAAGTTGAAGCGCTTCGGTGCCGGAACGATTTTTTGGGCTCGGTTCGGTGGCAAGCATCCAGCCCAGTTCGTTGAGCGCATCGGGAAAATCCGGTGTCAGGCGGATGGCTTCGCGGTAATGCGCGATGGCTTCGCTGGATTTGTGCTGGCGCGACAAGGCTTGCGCCAGGCGGTAATGCGCCTTGGTTTCATTTGGCGCGAGGCGGAGTTCTTCGGAAAATTGCGCGGCGGCTTCGGCGGGCTGATGGCTGTCGAGCAGGGCAAGTCCGAGGTTGAAACGGGCTTCGGGATCGTTTGGACGCAGCCGCGCGTTTTCGGAAAAATGACTGATGGCTTCGGTGGTTTTTCCCTGTTTGACCAAAGTTGTGGCCAGGTTTAGGTGGGCTTCGGCAAAGTCAGGCTTGAGCCGCAGGGCTTCCTTGAATTGTGCAATAGCTTCGTCAAGTTTTGATTGTTTCAACCGGGCCGAGCCAAGGCTGTTGTGCGCTTCGGGAAACACCGGACGGTCATTGATGGCGGCGGCGAAATGGCCGGCGGCTTTTTCCGGCTGGTCGTGCAGTAAAAAAAATGTGCCGATGTCAAACTGCACATCCGGGTCGTGCGGCGTAAGCTGGGCCGCAATTTCAAATTGTTCGAGCGCCTCGTCCGTCCGGCCAAATTCCAGCAATGTCGTCGCCAGATTAAAATGCCCCTGCGGATAGCGCGGTTCAATCCGCACCGTTTCAGCATAATAATACCAGGCTTTGCCTTTTTCCCCGGCCTGTTCGTAAGCCTTCCCCAGGCAATTGTATGCGACGTAATTGTCATCCGTCACTTCGATGGTGTGCCGGAAAAGCGCGATGCCATTCCGCCAGTAACCGATTTGCAGCGAAGTCACGGCCAGACAGCCCGCGAGCGCCACGCCCCCGGCCACCGGCAAAAATTTCCGCTGCTCCGGCCACAAATCAAAAAGGTCGTTCACGCCCCAGACGATGACGATGAAAAGCCCGATGCTGGGGATGTAAGTGTAACGGTCGGCCATGGCCTGGGCGCCGACTTGCACGATCCCGATGGTTGGAACCAGCGTCCCCAGAAACCAAAGCCAGCCCGCCAGCAAATAAGGTTGCCGCCGCGCCCGGAAAACCAGCAGGCCCGACCACACCGCCAGCAGCAACGCCGCGCCAGCCGCAATGGCGAGCGGCCAATGACGTTGATACGGATAAACAATGGCGAGATCCGCCGGCCAGAAAATCTTGGAAATATAACGCACATACGACATCGCGGCGTTCTCAAAACGGTCAGGCAGGGATGTCGGCCAGAATGCCCCGCCGGTTTTTTGCACCAGGTAAGTCACCGCGCTGCCCGCCAACGCCAGTGCAAAGAACGGAATCTTTTCCAGCAGCAGTTTGAAATTTGAAATTTGAAATTTGAAATCTGAAATTCGTTGCAGCGGCCAGAAATCCAGCAGCAGCAGGACAAACGGCAGCGTCACCACCATCGGTTTGGACATCAGCCCGCAGGCAAAGAAAAACAGCGCCAGCGAGTAAAAAACTTTGGACTTTGGACTTTGGACTTTGGACAGCGCAACAAACCGCACATAAGCCAGCAGTGTCAGCATCCAAAAAAACGCGCTCAAAGTGTCCTTGCGCTCCGAAGCCCAAGCCACCGACTCGACGTGCAGCGGATGCCACGCGAACAGCGCCGCCACCAGCGCGCTGCGCCACATTGCGCCGGTGATTTCCCGCAAAAAAAGAAACAGCAGCAACGTGTTCGCAATGTGAAAAAGCAGGTTCGTCAAATGATGACCGCCGGGATTCGTGCCATAAAGGTCGCAGTCAACCATGTGCGAAATCCACGTCAGCGGATGCCAGTTCGCCGCCTCGCCGCTCTGGAACGCCCAGACCACGTTCGTCCACGTCAGCCCGGACGTGATGTGCGGATTGGCGGTGACGTATTGCTGGTCGTCGAAATTTACGAAATTGTTGCCCGTTATCGGCCAGTAAATCGCCAGCGTCATCAGCGCGAGCACAAGGCAGACGACCGCGAAGATCTGGTTCTTGGTCAGTTTCGTTGTGGAGATAAAGCTCACCGGAAATTAAAACTTTACGCGTTCGCTTTTCCGCTTCGCAAACCGGCAACATTCCTTGTAGCCAACTTCGCGCGCAAGCTGGATCGCTTCGGCGAAATTCATGCCGACTTCGCCCGGCGCGTGCGCGTCCGAGCCGAACGTGATCGGCACGCCTTTTTGAAACGCCAGCTTCAGGATTTCGCGGCTCGGATAAATTTCTTTGCAGTCCTTCCGCAGGCCGGCGGTGTTCAGTTCAATCGCGCAGCCGGATTTTTTTGCGGCGTCCAGAAACTTTGCGTAAAGCGCCGTGCCGTCGCGTGTCGGGCGATGCCCGAATTTTTTCGGCAAATCCGCGTGGCCGATGATTTCAAACAGCCCGGATTCCGCCGCCAGCGTCAGCCGCTCGAAATAAGCCGACCAGACTTCAAACGAATCGCGGTGTTTCCATTCGGAAAGTTTTTGCGGGTCGTCAATCGCCCACGAATCGGAAACGTAATGCACCGAGCCGATGAAATAATCCCACGGATGCCGCGCGGCCAGTTCTCGGACCCAATCCCCGCCGTTCGGGAAAAAATCCACTTCCAGCGCGAGGCGGATGGTGAGCTGCGGAAAATCTTTTTGCGCTTTGCGGACTTTCTCAACGTATTCGTCCAGTTGCGAAAGATTCATCCGCCAGTTGTCAAAATCATCCTGCCGCATCGGCGAGTGGTCGGAGAACCCGATTTCCGTCAAGCCGGTTTCCAGCGCGCGACGTGCATAATCCACCGGCTCGCCAACCGCGTGGCGGCAGAGCGGTGTGTGCATATGATAATCCGGCGGCAACGACATGGGCGGAGTTTCAGGTTTCAGCTTTCAACTTTCAAGTTTTCATCCAAACAAATGCCGGGCAAAATCAGTTCAGACTCCGGCTGCGACTGCTCGACCACCAACCCCCGTGAGCCACAGGGCAAGGTGAAAATGATATAAAGTTGAAGATGCTTTGTAGAAAACCTCTCATTAACGCCCGGCTTCAGCCGGGTGTGAAAGGTGCGCGAAGGGAAAAACCGTTTAAACGGTTTTTTTTCGGGCGCGTTCGTGGTTCACCGCGTTAAAACGCGGTGTTAATGAAATGGTTTCTACAGAGCAAGTTGAAGACACAACCCGCCGGAACGGGAAACCGTTCCGGCGGGTTTTTCTTCCGTCCGTTGTTTCGGAGATTTCAAGCTTGCGTTTTGGCGGTTTGCCCGAAAAACTTGAAGACTTTATGCAACCACAAGAAGCAGCAACGGGTTATCTTTTCAAACTCTGGCCGTGGCTTGAGGCCAACGCGAAACGTTTCGCCTATGGCGCGGTGCTGGCCGTCATCGCCATCTTTGTTTATTCGTTTTATTCCTACCGGCAAAGCGCCCGGGAAGTGGACGCGGGCGAGGCGCTGACGCAGGCGGTCGTTGCGGGCAACGGCGGCCAGCCGGCGGATGCGTGCCTGAAGGTCGCCACGGATTATTCCGGCACGCTCGCGGGGCAGCGCGCCCGGCTGCTGGGCGCGACGGCATTGTTCGAGGCGGGCAAATACGCGGATGCGCAGGCGCAGTTCCAGAAATTTCTCGACGATTATCCCGACAATGCCTTCGCGCCGCAGGCCGAGCTGGGGCTGGGATCAAGCTATGACGCGCAGGGCAAAACCGACCTCGCCATCAGCGCCTATCAAAAGGCCGGCGACCAGTCTGCCGACGAAAACACGGCGGGCACGGCGAAGTTTGCCATCGCCCGGATGGCCGAGGAGCAGGGCAAATTTGCCGAAGCGGCGAAACTTTACGCGGACATCACGCGCGCTTTTCCGAACAGCCCGGTCAGTTCCGAAGCCGCCATGCGCGGGATCGAATTGAAAACAAAATCACCATCGCCCGCACCGTTGACGACGGCTCCGGCTGCGCCAGCCGTCAACACGCCGTTTCAATTGAGCCACTGAATGAAGCTGACGATCATCGGCACGGGCTACGTCGGCCTCGTCTCGGGAACCTGTTTTGCCGAGGTCGGCCACCACGTCGTCTGCGTGGACAGCGACGCAGCCAAGGTGAAACTGTTGCAGGCGGGCGGGATTCCCATTTACGAACCCGGCCTGGAAGAACTCGTCAAAAAAAATGCCGCCGCCGGACGGCTTTCCTTTACGAACAGCACCGCCGAAGGCGTCGAGAAATCCGACGTGATTTTCATCGCCGTGCCGACGCCGCCGCAGCCGGACGGCTCGGTGGATTTGAGCTTCATCGAAAAAGTCGCGCGCGACATCGCCGCCGCCATGACCGGCTACAAAATTGTCGTGGACAAAAGCACGGTGCCGGTGAAGACCGGCGAGAAAGTTTCCGAGACCATCAAACGCTATTGCGCGGCGAAAGTGGATTTTGATGTCGTCAGCAACCCGGAATTTCTGCGCGAAGGTTTTGCCGTCGGCGATCTGATGAAGCCCGACCGCGTCGTCATCGGCGTCGGCTCGCAACGTCCCGTCGCCGCGATGCGGGAAATTTACACGCCATTCAACGCGCCGATTGTCGTCACCGACATCAACTCCGCCGAACTCATCAAGCACGCGGCCAATTCCTTTCTCGCGCTGAAAATTTCCTACATCAACGCCATCGCCACCGTCTGCGAGGCGGCAGGCGCGAACGTGCAGGAAGTCGCGCAGGGCATCGGCCTGGACGAGCGGATTGGCCGCAGGTTTTTGAACGCGGGCATCGGCTTCGGCGGCAGTTGTTTTCCAAAGGACTTGAGCGCCTTCATTAAAATTTCCGAGCAGGTCGGCTACGATTTCAAGCTGCTCAAGGAAGTGCAGCGCATCAACGCGGAACAAATGGAGCGCTTCGTCAAAAAAATCACCGACACGCTCTGGGTGTTGAAGGGCAAGAAAATCGGCGTGCTCGGCCTCGCGTTCAAGCAGAACACCGACGACGTGCGCTCGTCGCCCGCGATTGATTTGTGCCAGCGGTTGCTGAAAGACGGCGCGGCGTTGCGCGTTCACGACCCGAAGGCGATGGACAAGGCGAAGGCGCTTTTGCCGAACGTGACTTACGTTGACGACATGAACGCCGTGGCCGAAGGCTGCGATGCGCTGGTGGTCGCGACGGAATGGGACGAGTTCAAGCAGCTCGACCTCGCCCGCGCCAAAAAATCGCTCACGCATCCGATCCTGTTTGACGGGCGAAACCTTTTTGATCCGGCGGAGATGGAAAAGCGCGGCTGGATTTACAAGAGCGTGGGGCGTTAGCGCTTAATCATAATCGTAATCCTAATCTTAATCTGTTTCGGCAGACGATTAAGATTACGATTAAGAATAGGATTACGAATGAATCCCAAACGCATCGAAGTTTCCGCCGCGTTGATTTTCCACAACGGCAAACTTCTCATCACGCAGCGCCACGCGAAGGCGCACCTCGGCGGGCTTTGGGAATTTCCCGGCGGCAAACGCGAAGCCAACGAAACTTTCGAGCAATGCCTCGTCCGCGAAATCCGCGAGGAACTCGGCGTGGAAATTTCCGTCAGCGGATTGTTTGAGGAAATTTCCCACGACTACCCGGAAAAATCCGTCCGCCTGAAATTTTTCCTCTGCCAGCTTCGGTCGGGCGAACCGCAGCCGCTCGGCTGCGCGGCGTTTAGATGGATTGGCAAAGATGAACTCACGGATTATGAGTTTCCTGCCGCCGACGCGCGATTGCTGGAAAAACTGCGCGCTTACAATTTTCCGTAGGCTTCTTCGACCACCTGCTTGAGATTGTTTTCGCCGGGCTTGACGATGGCAAATTCACGCCGGGCATTTTCCACGGAATCGCTCGCGTGCGCGGCGTTGACCGTGATGTTCGAGCCGAACTCGCGGCGGATGGAGCCGGGCGGCGCCTTGGACGGATCAGTCGGGCCGAGCACGTCGCGGATTTTGCGGACGGCGCCCACGCCTTCATAAACCAGCGCGATGCACTTTTGCGTGCCGGGCTTTTGCCGGTCTGCTTCCGAAGTGCATTCCGACGGCGTGCGTCCGGACATGAAGCGCATGATGACGTCAAACTGGTTGTCGCCTTGCAGCGGGCCGAGAATGTCGCCCAGCACCTTTTGTTCGGCGGGCGGAATTTTGAAAGTGAATTCCTTTTCCAAAACCGCCTTCGCGCGTTCGCTGACGCCGTCCTTGAGTTTCGCGCGCAGCACCTCGCGGACCGGCCCGTAAAATTCCACCGCCTGCGCCACGCTCATGTGCAGCACCTTGACGCCGACGATGTAAAGTCCCGTGCGCGAAAAGAAATCAATCACGTTGCCCGGTCGGCCCGTCGCAAAATTGAAATTGTCCGGCTTGATGAGCACCAGCGTGCGCTCGCCCGTCTCGCCCGGCGGATAGACGATGATGTTTTCCAGCAGGCCGCCGTCGCGGTCGGAATAGCGCGCCCACAATTTCAATTTCGTGTCCGCCTCCTGTTCGTTCGGCGCGGCGAGCACGGCGGGCTCAAAATAGCGGACCTGGCCGCCGTCCTCGTCCATGATCAAATCGCTGTAAGTGTCGCGGATGGTTTCGCCGCCGCGCCGGTCGGGACTCAGGTTGCCGACGACCGAGCGCACTTTTCGCACCGCGTCGTCGCCGCGAAAAACCATCATCATCACGCGGCGGCAACGGCCCGTTTTCGGGTCGGGCGAAAGATTTTTGAGGACGTAATCGCGGAGCAGCTCCTGGATTTTCCGGTCGTGGTTGTCCGGCGCGGAAACAATGTTGGCGGCGTATTCCCGCACCAGCTCCGCGCTCGGCGCGAACATCCGCATCGCGGCCAGATCAAGGCCGGTGCGCGAAATGAGCCGGCTCAAGATGCCGCCGGTGCGTGATTTGTAGAGCGAATAGGGTGTGACAATGACGTAGGCAAGCTGTTGCGACATAATTCAACTCGTGGCGGGCGGGGCGGTTGGGGCGGCGGGCGCAGCCGGAGACGCGGCCTTGCCGCCCAGGATTTTGAACATCACCGTGCCGCACGTCGGACATTTGCCCTTGATGGCCTTGCGCCCGTTTTTCATGATCTCCTCGACACCGTCGGCGATTTCCCGCTTCGCCTTGCATTTGACACAATATCCTTCAGCCATAAAAACTTTTACCGGTCGCGCTTCATGCCCGAACGGTGCCAGCAGCATAGCCAACCCGGATTCAAAGCGCAACTTGGAAAGAAAACAGATGAAAACAATTGAAATCGAGTTATTTACGATCTGGAACGCGCAAACTGACGGGTCAATTCCAATTCGCCATCCTTACCCCGACGACGGCATGAGGTGAATTTTGGCGGAAACCGCAGGCAAATCTGCCGGTTGCCGGTTTTTTTTGCGTTGCCAGCGCGAAACGCATTGACGCCGGTGGTTTGGCGAAATCAAACTGCGGACGACAAGTGCAAGAATGAAAAATAAATCAGAACCCACGCTGGCGCAAAAATTGAAGGATGCCGCCGGATTGCTGGAATCCGTCGCCCGCAACCGCGAGCTGCTCGCCGGAATTTCCGAACCGGAACGGATGCGCCTGCTCAAGGCGGCGGGCGAAGTCTATTGCCCGGACGTGGCGCAGCGGCGGCGGCTCGTGAAGGCCAGCTCGAAACAGCGCAAGGCGGAAAAAATTTCGCGCGACCAGTCCAAGCTCCACGAAACCGGCATCCGCAAATTGCGCCGCGAAAAAGTCTTCACCACGCCGAATGTTTTTCCGCCGAAAAACTTTATTCCACAGGATGTGACCGAGGATGTTGGTCAGCGTGCTTCCGGCATCTTGCCGGAAGAACAAACCAAAATTGGTTCTGCCGGCGAGACGCCGACAGCACGTTCAACTTTCCACGAGGTCGTCGAGCCGCAGAATTGCTACATCTGCAAACAGGATTACTCGACCATCCACCATTTCTACGACCAGCTTTGCCCCAAGTGCGCGGAGCTGAATTTTTTCAAGCGCACGGAGTCCGCCGATTTGCGCGGACGCGTGGCGCTGCTTACCGGCGGGCGCGTGAAGATCGGTTATCAGGCCGGAATAAAATTATTGCGCGCCGGGGCGCATCTGATTGTCACCACCAGATTTCCACACGACTCCGCGATGCGTTATGCGGCGGAACCCGATTTCAAAGATTGGGGCAGTCGGCTGGAGATTTTTGGATTGGATTTGCGCCACACGCCGAGCGTCGAGTCGTTTTGCAAACATCTGCTGACGACGCGGAGCCGTTTGGATTTCATCATCAACAACGCCTGCCAGACCGTGCGGCGTCCGCCGGATTTCTACGAGCACATGATGGAGCGCGAAACGGGGTCGTTGCACGACTTGCCACCAGAAGCTGCAAAACTTCTGGGAGCTTACGAAGGTTTGCGCGGTTATCATTTGTTACCAGAGGCGGGGACGGTTCGCGAGGACGCTCGCCCCACCGGAGCGTCCGCAACTGTTGGTGGGGCGAGCATCCCCGCGAGCCGCGCAGGCCAAGTGCAGGAGATTTCAAAACTGGCCGGTGTCACGCACGCGGCGGAATTATCGCAAGTGCCGCTGTTGCCGGAAGAACTGGCGGCGCAAAAAAGTTTATTCCCGGAAGGAAAATTGGATCAGGATTTGCAGCAGGTGGATTTGCGCGACCGCAATTCCTGGCGGCTGCTCATGCACGAAGTTCCCGCCGTGGAATTGCTCGAAGTGCAGCTCGTCAATGCCATCGCGCCGTTCATCTTCAACGCGCGGCTCAAGCCGCTCCTGCTCCGCACGCCGGAGCGCGACAAGCACATCGTCAACGTCTCGGCGGTGGAAGGGCAGTTTTACCGGAAGTTCAAGACCACGCGGCATCCGCACACGAACATGGCCAAGGCCGCGCTCAACATGATGACGCGCACGGCGGCGGCGGATTACCACGCCGACGGCATCCACATGAACGCCGTGGACACCGGCTGGGTGACGGACGAAGACCCGGCGCACATCGCCGAGCGCAAGGTGGCGGAGCATCGCTTCCATCCGCCGCTGGACATCGTGGACGGCGCGGCGCGCATCGTGGACCCCATCATCGCCGGCTTCAACACCGGCACGCACGTCTGGGGAAAATTCCTGAAGGACTACCGCGAGACGGATTGGTAAAATGTCCGGTGAAAATTATTCGTGACCGCCATGTTCACGCAGAAATTTAACCGTATCTTTGTTGTCAAATGCCTCCGCATCACGCAAAGGTGTCCAGCCGTTAATTGTTGCTTTGGCATTAACATCAGCTTTGTTGGCCAGCAACAATTCCACTACCTCCTTGTAGTCATTACCTGCCGCCGCGTGCAAAGGCGTGCTGCCGGAATAGTAGTCTCTAATAGTTACATCAGCCTTGTTGGCCAACAACAAGGCGACAATTTCTTTGTGGCCAGCAGCCGATGCCAGAAATAAAGGTGTCTTGCCATCTTTGTCTCTGGCATTTATCTCGGCCTTGTTGGCCAGCAGTAATTTTGCCACACCCCAGTAATCATTTGTCTTTGTCTCATCAATTGGTTCACCGCGCGCGGCGTAGTGTAAAGGAGTCTCGCCGTCATTGGCCTTGGCATCGACATCGGCATTATTGGCCAGCAGTAATTCCGCTACATCCTTGTGGCCAAAAATCGCCGCCTCATGCAACGGCGAAGAACCAAGTTCGCCCTTGGCATTTACATCAGCATTGCTGGCCAAAAGCAATGCTACCAAGTCTTTGTTGCCATACTGCACAGCAAAGTTCAAAGGCGCATTGCCGAATTTATCTTTGGCGTTCACATCGGCGTTTGCGGACAGCAGCAGTTGCACTATGTCTTTTTGACCATACGCTGCCGCAAGATGCAAAGCTGTTCTGCCAAAGCCAGACTTGGTTTCGTCTTTGCTGTTAACTAAATCAGGATTGTCTTTGAGCAACGCCCGGACCTTTTCCAAGTCGCCACTCTTTGCCGCATCTTGAATTTCGCCGCCGAAGGCAACGCTGCTCCAAGCCAGCGCGACCAGCGCGACCAGCGTGACAGCAGCGCGACGAAAAGTCGCTGAAGACAATTTCGGGTTCACGCCCTCAACTTTGCTCCTGTCCAAACCATTTATCAAGCCAAAGGTGGCGGGCATCCAACCCCGTCTGGAATGGTATGGGGTTTGTAGCGGCGCTGTGTCAGCACCGGGCGTTTTCGTGACGACTACGAACGGCTGTGCCTGCCTGCCTGACTGACGGAGTGCGCCCGTCCCGGGCGCTGCCATTTTCTCACGCCGGGACGCTCACGCAGAACTGGCGGCGGCTGGCCTGTTCGGACGATGCAGTGCCCGAGGACGGGCGCACTCCGGCGGCAACACCGGCACGCACGTCTGGGGAAAATTTCTGAAGGACTATCGCGAGACGGATTGGTGAAAATTAAGCCCTGCAATTTTTGCAAATATATCTGATTTTCAAAATTGCCATCTTCCAAGCCAGCAGTTGCGGAAGCGGGGCGGCAGCGGCATATTGACGGCAAATGACAGACGATCCGCTCATCGGTGCGCTCAGCAAAATCAACCAGAATGCCTTATGGGCGTCGTGTCTTTGGGGCGCGATCGCCAGTGGTTATTGGATTTATGGCTGGAAGCAAAAGGCGCTGATCCCATGTCTTGGTGGATTTGCCATGACCGCCGCTTGCTTCCTTTCCAGCGTGTTGTGGATGTCGCTGGCAAGCATAGCAGTCATGTTCGCCGTTTGGTGGCTGATGAAGCAGGGTTATTGATCCGTTTTGGAACCAGCGATGGCGGAACGACGCCATGTCCAAACTAATATCAAGCCCAGAGCGAGGACGGTGACGATTGAAATCCAGAGGCCAAGGTGAAAACTCAAGGGCCGATAGGAAAACGTCACGGAGGATTTTCCGGCGGGCAACGCAATGGCGCGAAAATCGTAGTCCGCCCGGTAGATTTTAGTTTGCCGACCATCCACGGTCGCAGTCCAACCTGGAAAATAAGTGTCAAGCAGGAGCAGGAAACCCGGGCGCGGCATATCCGCCGTGATTTTTACTTCATCCGGCTGGCAGGAAGCGATCTCGACCGGCGCATTTGAGGCGGAGCCCGTCGGCGCATCGCGAACCGGCGATATTTCGGGCGACTGGTCCAGCAACAAGGTTTTGGCTGGATCAAAAGTTGGCGTGCGCACCGCCGCCAGAATTTCCGGCGGAGATTTCACTTCGCATTCAAAAACCGGCAGTGCGCGGGGAAGGCATTTTTTGTAGCGATAGATGTTGACCCCGTTGGTGTAGACGAGTTCAAAATCCCTGTCGCTTTGGAATGACGGCTTGGAGGACAATACATATTTCACGCTCAGCAGCCGGAATGATTCCGGCAATTGCGGCGCATTCCGGTAAAACCAGAAATTTCCCGCCGCGCCGGTGATCATCTCCTCGTATCGGCGCACGCCCATGAAGTCCATCCCGCGCGCGTCCGAAAGCCCATACATGGACGCCGTGTCGGTGATCAAGGCGTAACGCAAACCTAAAACCCGGAAGACCGACTTATCCTGCTGGAGCCATTGGATGGCCGGTGCCGTGGGATAGTAACGGTCACGCGTGATCGCCGGATTGTAGTCGCGGGCAAACGTGAACAGGTCAACCGCCGTCCAGCCCAACACCAGCAGCACCCGGAACCATCGCCCAACGGAAGGCAATTTCAAAAATACCACCCCGGCCACAATCAGGCTGCCCAGCGGGATCAGAAATTGCCCGGAAACATAAACCCGGTGCGCCGCATCCAGCGTGTGAAATTTGCCGGCGACATCCCATCCCAGAAAAGACAATGCACCACCGATCAGCATCAGGAAACCGGCTGTGACCCAGATTATTTTTCTGCGACAATCAGCCTGAAAAAAAACATCCAGCCCGAAGCCGGCCAGCACCGCCACGCCAAAGGCCAAGAGCAGAAGGAGCCTTGTGTTGCTGGTGTCATTCAGCACCGGCAAATGACCTATCAAGGCTGGAAACGGCGGGAGCCCAAAGATGATTGCGGCGGCGATAAGAATGGCGACAGAAAAAAAATTCGTGAACTGGTCGCGCCGGCAAACAACAGCATAAGCGGCGAACAACAACGGCAGGATGCCCATGTAACCGGTGCGTTCATTGAAATTGACCGTATCCATCGGTCCGATCAGCCACGACAGGTCTTCATAACCGTCCGCCGGGCTGCCCGTCAAAAATGGAAACAGAAAATGAACCAGCATTCCGGGCGTCAAATGAACCGCCCACCGCTGCATCGTTTCCGAAGACAGGCTGCCCGAACTCTGGCCATAGTATTCTAAAAACGGAATGACCTGGACCGCCGCCAGCAACATCCCGGCCAGCAAAAAAATAAAAAAAATCCCGAGGCGGGAAAATGGATTCGGCGGCCGCGCGCCGAACAACCGCCAAAGAAAATAGAAAAAAACCAGCAGGCTGACATGGATCACCGTTGGCGGATGTCCGCCCACAACCATCACGCCATACGCGAGGGAAAAACCCGCCCAAAACTTTATCACGGGCGGCGCGAGCCAGCGGCTGCCGGAACGGAATATTTTTTCCACAAAATAAAGCAGCAGCGGCAGCCACATCGCACAATTCACATGAGGATGCCCCAACCAGACGACCATAAAACCGCAAAGGCTGAACACCAGTCCCGTCAAAAAAGCCCCGGCGTCTGAAACCCCAAGCACCCGCGAATACAGCATCGCAAACAGCCCGGCCAGAAAAAGTTTCAGGAAAGCCGACGGCCCGCCCGCATAAAATGGATCCAGAAATGACCCCAGCAACTGGATCGGAAACCACGCAGCCCCCTGCATGGACGCCGGGTTCGGAACGCCGCAATCAAGATACGGATTCCATAATGGAAACCGTCCCTGCATGATTTGCCGGTGCATGAAATCATGCTCCGGGATAAAGACGGAGTATTGGTCAATCAGCAGATAATTTCCCACCGGCGAGTAATTATTCCAGGGTGGATAAGCCAGAATCCCGTCCGCCGGCACCAGCCCCTTGCCGCCAATCAATGATTCGTGAAACAAAAAGAACAGGAGCACCGCCAGCGCCGCCGCCCATAAGACAAAAGGTCTCTGCGGCCTGGTCACATTGGCCGCAGAGACCTGCGAAGCTGAACCGCTCATGCGATGATGCGGGCCGGATGGTCAGCAACCTTTTGGCAGAGCGTTCGTGCCGGCATAGACGGCGTTCTTGCCGAGCAACTGTTCGATGCGGAGCAATTGGTTGTATTTCGCCAGACGATCCGAACGGCTTAACGAACCGGTTTTGATCTGGCCGCAGTTGGTCGCCACGGCAATGTCGGCGATGGTGGAGTCTTCCGTCTCGCCGGAGCGGTGCGAGAGGACGGCGGTGTAACCGTTGAACTGCGCGAGCTGCACGGCGTCGAGCGTTTCGGTGAGCGAACCGATCTGGTTCACTTTCACGAGAATCGAATTGGCCGTGCCGGTATCAATTCCCTTTTGCAGGAATTTCACATTGGTCACAAACAAATCATCGCCGACGAGCTGGACTTTGTCGCCGATTTTGTCGGTGAGTTTTTTCCACGTCGTCCAGTCGCTTTCGCCGCAGCCGTCTTCGATGGAGACAATCGGATATTTCGCCACGAGCTTCGCGTAAAAGGCCACAAGGTCGTCGCCGCTGATGGTTTCGCCGGTGCTTTTCTTGAAGGTGTATTTGGAATTGCCGTCGTAAAATTCCGAGGCGGCGGGATCAAGCGTCAGATAAATGTCCTTGCCCGGTTTGTAACCGGCGTCCTTGATCGCTTGAATGATGGTTTCCAGCGCTTCCTCGACGCTGCCGAGCTTCGGTGCAAAGCCGCCTTCATCGCCGACGGCGGTGCTGCAACCTTTTTTCTTCAACACGGATTTCAACGCGTGAAAGGTTTCCGTGATGGCGCGCAAGCCTTCGCTGAACGTCGGCAAACCGAGCGGCATGATCATGAATTCCTGGAAATCAATCGGCGCGTCAGAATGCGCGCCGCCGTTGATGACGTTGGCCATCGGGACGGGCAGAATTTTAGCGTTCGGGCCGCCGAGATATTTGAACAACGGCTGGTTGAGCGCGGTGGCGGCGGCTTTCGCATTCGCCAGCGAGACGGCGAGAATGGCGTTCGCGCCGAGCTTGGATTTGGTTTCCGTGCCGTCGAGCTTGAGCATCGTCGCGTCCACGGTCAATTGATCCGTCGGGTCGAGGCCGATGAGCGCGGGCGCAATTTTGCCGGTGACATTGGCGACGGCCTTCTGCACGCCCTTGCCGCCGAAGCGTTTTTTGTCGCCGTCGCGGAGTTCGATGGCTTCGTGTTCGCCGGTGCTCGCGCCGCTGGGAACCGCCGCGCGACCGACCGTGCCGCAGCACAGGATCACGTCCACTTCCACCGTCGGGTTTCCGCGCGAATCAAGAATTTCGCGCGCCTGGATGTTTTGGATTTTACTCATAGATAATTTTGTGTTGGAACCGTCAAAGTCAAAGGGCGATTATAAGTTTCACGCGCGGCGAGTCAAGAAGCGTTGCGGTGCCGGAGAACACACACGCAGGCAAACCAGGCTGGCCGCAAATTTTGGCGTAACCTGACGCGCCGCCCGGCGTCTCAATGGGAACACTTATGCTTAAGCCGGTCATTTTGCCATTTCTCGCCCTGCTGGTGGCGGGGAATTTCTCCGCCAACTCCCAGACCAATGTCGCGGCCAATGCCCGCACCCAGCCGTTCATCCTCGGCGCGGACGTTTCATGGACGCTGGAGGACGAGGCGGCGGGCGCAACGTATTATGACCACGGCGTGAAGATGGACATTTTCGACATCCTGAAAAAATACAAATTCAATTACATCCGGCTGCGCCTCTTCGTGAATCCCGGCGCGCCCGGCGGCTACTCGGGACGTGGTCGCGAGGCGTTTTGCGATTTGCCGCACGTCGTCACGCTCGCCAAGCGCGCGAAAGCCGCCGGCATGGGGCTGCTGCTCGACATCCATTACAGCGACACCTGGTCTTCGCCCGGCAGCCAGAAAAAACCGGCGGCGTGGGCCAATTTAAGTTTTCCCGACCTCACCAAAGCCGTCCACGATTTCACTTACAACGCCATTTACACGATGGGGACAAACGACGTCGCGCCCAACATGGTGCAGATCGGAAATGAAATTTCCGGCGGAATGTTGTTTCCCGACGGGCGCGCATCCAACTGGGATAATTTTGCCGCGCTGCTCAAAGCCGGAATCGCCGGCGCGAAGGAAGCCCAGCCGTCCATAAAAATCGCCCTGCATCATCACCTCGGCCGCAGCAACGACGTCATGCGCAACTGGCTCGACAACCTCATCTCACGCGGCGTCAATTTCGACATCATCGGCATGTCCTGTTACGCGCAGGCGAAGGAAGGCAACTGGCAGACCAATTTCGACGACCTCGCCAAGCGTTATCCTGACAAGCAACAGCTCGTCCTCGAATACTCCGCGCAAAAGCGCTACCTCAACGACCTCATGTTCGACACGCCGGACAACAAGGGACTCGGCACGTTCGTCTGGGAACCGACCCGCCACCGCGAGGCGCTTTTCGACAAAAACGGCGTGAATGCCGGCGGCGGCCAGGCTTCAAACTTCACCACCGACACCGGCATCAACCAGGGCGCGCAACCGACGGGCCAGCCGGCTCCGCGCCCGAATTTCGGCGGACGGGGGAATTTCACTTTGACGACCAACGCGGACGGCACGATTATTACGAACCGGGGATTTGGCGCGCTGACCTTCACCACCAATCAAGACGGCACCATCACGACCAACCGCCCGAACCGTTTCGGCGGTTTCCGAAACCGCAACGGCGGACGCTACGACGCCAACGACCTGTTCAACCTCTACCCGCAGATGGCCGACGATTACAGCCACGATAAGTTTGAAGTTTTGAAGCCGGGACACTAGAATTTTTCATGCTCGCATATTTGTGGGTGGCAATCGGCGGCGCGCTCGGCAGCGTGAGCCGCTACTGGCTCTCCGGCCTCGTCGCCGCGCGCTTCGGCGAGACTTTTCCGTTCGGCACGCTCGTCATCAACGTCACCGGCTCGTTTCTCATCGGAATTTTCGCCGCGCTCGCAATTCCCGAAGGCCGGATGGATTCACCATCGCGCGCGTTCGCGACGCAATTTCTGATGATCGGCATTTGCGGCGGCTACACGACGTTTTCCTCGTTCAGTTTGCAAACGCTAAATCTTCTGCGCGAACGCGAATGGCTTTACGCCGGCGGGAATGTTATTTTGTCCGTGATTCTTTGCATGATTGCCGTGTGGCTCGGCTACTTGCTCGGCTCATTTTTTGGTTCGGCAAAATGAAGAAAAATCATCCGCAGATTTCGCAGATGGGCGCAGATAAGCTTGCAATAAGAAATCTGCGAAAATCTGTGCATTCTGCGGATAAAAATCTGTGTTTCATCTGTGTTAATCTGTGGCTGAATAAAATTTATGCAAATTCCAAATGACGCGGTGTCCTTGAAAATTTTCCTCGGCGAAAGCGACCGCTGGGAACACAAGCCGCTCTACGAAGCCATCGTGCTGGCCGCGCGCGAAGCGCATCTCGCCGGCGCGACGGTCTTGCGCGGGCCGATGGGCTTCGGCAAGGCGAGCCGCCTGCACACGGCGAAAATTTTGCGGCTCTCGATGGACCTGCCGCTCGTCATCGAAATCGTGGACGGCGAGGAAAAAATAAATTCATTTTTGCCCACGCTTGAAAAAATGATCGGCGGCGGGCTCGTGACCTTGGAAAAAGTAAGAGTGCTGCATTACCGCTCCGGCGACGGAGCCGAATAATCTGCGGGTTAGTCATGGAAGAATTGGACGAACAAATTGAGACCTTGTTGAAGAATGATCCAAACCGCGAAACGGTTTTGGAACAAATTCTGCATCTGGTGCTGGCGAAATTCCATTCCGAAACCGGCACGATTCACCGGCTCGACGGCGAAAACCAACTGCTCTATCTCGCCGCGCAAGCCGGCCTGCCGCCGCCGATGCTCGAAGTCGTCAAAACCATTCCCGTCGGCAAAGGCATTGCCGGGCAGGTCGTCCTGCAAAACAAGCCGGTCGCTATTTGCAATCTGCAAACCGACACCAGCGGCGTGGCCAGGCCGGGCGCGAGGCAAACCGGCGTCGGCGGCGCGTTGTGCGTGCCATTGCGCCACGGCGAGAAAATCACCGGCACGCTCGGCATTGGCACAATCCGCCAGCACGAATATACGGCGGACGAAACACGCGAGCTGGAAGAAATCGGACGGCTGATTGGCAGACAGTTGTCGTGAGCCGCTGGCAAAAAATCTCCGATTTCCTCGCGCTGCGACGCAACACGTCGCTGCTGCTCGTCGCGCTGCTGCTCGCGGGCACGGGTGAAAAACTCTGGCTCGGCTTCGCGCCCAAATATATCGAGACACTTGGCGGCAGCATCCTCATCATCGGACTTTTCGACGCGCTGCAAACTTTTCTCGGCGCGATTTACGCCTATCCCGGCGGCTGGCTGACCGACCATTGGGGCCAACGCCGTTCGCTGCTGCTGTTCAGTTTGATTTCCATCGCCGGTTACATTTTGGTTTTAGTCTGGCAAAGCTGGCTCGCGCTGTTGTTCGGTTCGTTTTTATTTCTGGCCTGGAGCGCGCTGTCGCTGCCCGCAACATTTTCCGTCATCGCCACATCATTGAAAAGCAATCGCCACACGATGGGCGTCGGCGTGCAATCCATGATCCGCCGCGTGCCGATGATGCTCGGCCCGCTGATGGGCGGCTGGCTGCTCACGCGCTTCGGCTGGACGGACGGCGTGCGTTACGCGCTCGCGCTCTGCATCGCGATGAGTCTGCTGACGCTGGCGTTTCAATGGTTCATGTTTGAACCCGAAAAAGGTAGGGCTGACCTGCCGGTCAGTCCGGCGACGCAGCAGCGTCGCCCCACCGATTCTTTTTTCACCATCGTCAAAACTTTCACGCCCGCGTTGCGCGAACTGCTCGTGAGCGACATTCTCATCCGCTTCTGCGAACGCATTCCGTATGCGTTCATCATTTTGTGGGCGATGGATTCCGGCGGCGTCACCGCACAGCAATTCGGTTATCTCATCACGTTCGAGATGGTCACGGCGATGCTCTGTTACATTCCCGTCGCGCACCTGGCGGACAAATACGGTCGCCGACCGTTCGTGCTGATCACGTTTGTCTTCTTCACGCTGTTTCCGGTGACGCTGCTGTGGGCGCACAATTTTGCGTGGCTGGCGCTGGCGTTCGTCGTGCGCGGGCTGAAGGAATTCGGCGAACCGGCGCGCAAGGCGCTCATCATCGGCGAGGCCGCGCCGGAACTCCGCGCGCGAACTTACGGCGCGTATTATCTCATCCGCGACTGCACGGTAACGAGCGGCTCGTTTCTCGGCGCATGGCTGTGGTATATCAGCCCGCAGGCCAATTTCATCGGCGCGGCCATCTGCGGCGCGCTGGGAACAATCTGGTTCTGGTGGTTTATTTACCGGAAGAAAAATAATTTAATGTGAAGGTGAACAGTGAGCCGCCGCAAACTCTTTTCGCAGACAAGGGCAGGGGATTGGTTCGGCTCGCGGGGACGCTTGCCCCGCCAAACACGCGACTTTGCAACTTTGCGTCAAAATAATTTTGATTTAGAATGCGCGCATGAATTACCGCACTTTGGGACGGACGGGCTGGAAAGTTTCGGAAATCAGTTTTGGCACGTGGGCCATCGGCGGCTCGTGGGGCGACGTGAGCGACCGGGATTCGCTCGCCGCGCTGCACGCCGCGCTGGACGGCGGCGTGAATTTTTTCGACACGGCGGACGTTTATGGCGACGGCCGCAGCGAACGCCTGATGGCGAAATTGAAAAAGGAGCGGAAGGAAAAATTTTACGTAGCCACGAAAGCGGGCCGCCGTCTGCCAGAACAAACGCCGGAGGGTTACCGCCGGAAAAATCTCACGGCGTGGATCGAACGCAGCCTGAAGAACCTGGACGCGGACGCGATTGACCTGCTGCAACTGCATTGCCCGCCGATGGAGGTTTATTATCTGCCGGAAGTGTTTGGCAACCTCGACGACTTGGTGAAGGCCGGCAAGCTGCGGCATTACGGCGTGAGCGTGGAAAAAATCGAGGAGGCGTTGAAGGCGATTGAATTTCCGAATGTGCAATCCGTGCAAATTATTTTCAATATTTTCCGGCAGCGTCCGGCGGAATTGTTTTTTCACGAGGCGCGGCGCCGCAAAGTCGGCATCCTCGCGCGCGTGCCGCTGGCGTCGGGAATGTTGTCGGGCAAAATCACGCGCGCCAGCAAGTTCGCGAAAGACGACCATCGCGCGTTCAACCGTCACGGCGAGGCGTTTGATCGCGGCGAAACTTTTTCCGGCGTGGATTTTGAAACCGGTTTGCGCGCAGTTGAAGCATTGAAATTGCTCGCGCCGAAAAATGTCGCGCTCGCGCAACTGGCGTTGCGCTGGATTCTGGAATTTCCCGCCGTGACCTGCGCGATTCCCGGCGCGAAACGCCCGGCGCAAGTCGCGGAAAACATCGCGGCGTCTGGCCTGCCGCCGTTGTCCGCCGCCACGATGAAAAAAATCCGTGCCATCTACGACGCGGAGATTCGCCCGCTCGTGCATCATTATTGGTGAGGTTCAAATTCCTAATCCTACTCTTAATCGTAATCGCCGGACGAAAAAGATTACGATTGCTTTGTAGAAAACTTCTCATTAACACCCGGCTTGAGCCGGGTGCAAAAGGTGAGGCGGGGAAAAAACCGTTTAAACGGTTTTGCCTGGGCACGATCGTGGGTCACCGCGTTAAAACGCGGTGTTAATGAAATGATTTTTACAGAGCAGATTACGATTACGATTGGGATTATGACGTTGCCAATCTGCCTTGCTCCCTTGCCCGCTTTGGATTAGTTTGCGCGCCTTATGGAAAATTCATTTTCTTCGCCCGGCGTTCCGCCGCAGTTGCCGTCGCCGCCGCCGGTCATCACGCCGCCACCGCCGTCCAAACCGCGCAAGAGCCGGGGCTGGATGATTGTCGCGATCATTTTGTTTGTGCTGCTGGGATTTAGCTGGCTGGTCATCATTGGACAAAGCATTTCGCACACGCTGAATTTCAACAGCGGCCTCAAAAGCGTCAGCGCCCGGCAGGTCGGCCCGCGCCTGGACGAGGAAGTTCTGGTGGAAAACCATTCCCGCAACAAAATCGCCGTCGTCACCGTGGACGGCATCATCTCCGGCCACACGGCGGAACAGTCGGGCAGCGGCATGGTCGAGGTCATCAAGGCGCAATTCGACCGGGCGGCGGACGATGACCGCGTAAAGGCCGTGATTTTACGGGTGGATTCTCCCGGCGGCGAAGTGATGGCCTCGGACGAAATCAACAAGGTCATCGTGAAATTTCAGGACGAATCGCACAAGCCGGTGATCTGCTCGATGGGCAGCCTCGCGGCGTCGGGCGGCTATTACATTTCCGCGCCCTGCCGTTGGATTGTCGCCAATGAACTGACCCTCACCGGCAGCATTGGCGTCATCATGGAAGGTTTTAACTATCGCGGGCTGATGGACAAAATCGGTGTCGCGCCCAACGTCTATAAAAGCGGAAAATACAAGGATATGTTGAGCGGAATGCGCGAGACGAATGAGATTCCCGCCGGTGAACAAAAAATGGTGCAGGACTTGATTGACGAGACGTTTGCGAAATTCAAAAGCGTCGTCGCCGACGGCCGGGCAAAGGCGCATGATAAAAACAAGCTCGAAGGCAAGGCGCTCGCGTTTGACTGGGCAGACTTTGCAGACGGACGCGTCGTATCCGGCGCGCAGGCGCTCACGCTCGGCTTCGTGGACGAACTCGGCGATTTCGACGACGCCGTGGACCGCACTGAAAAAATCGCCGGCATCCAAACCGCCGATTTAATCGAATACCGCGAGCGCCACGACTTCTCCGATTTTCTCTCCATGTTCGGACAGAGCGGCCAGTCGCACGAACTCAAGCTCGACCTCGGCATGGACATTCCGAAATTGCAGGCGGGCTGCATGTATTTTCTCTGGCAGATGCCGGAAAATAAATGAAAGGCGTCACTGTCATCGCCCATCCGCTCGTGCAGCAAAACCTCACGCGGTTGCGCGACCGGCGGACGCAGCCGCAGGAATTCCGCCGGCTGCTAGGTGAAATCGCCGCGCTGATGCTCTACGAAGCCACGCGCTCGTTTGCCGTCAAAAAAGTTTATGTGCAGACGCCGCTCGCCCGGACAAACGGTTTTCAGCTCGAACGCGAAGTCGTCCTTGTCCCGGTTTTGCGCGCGGGCTTGGGAATGTTGGATTCCATTTTGCAACTCATCCCGCACGCGCGCGTCGGCTTCATCGGCTTGAAGCGCGAGGAAAAAACCCTGCGCGCGATGTTCTATCACAAAAGCCTGCCGGAAAATCTCGGCCAGTTTGAAACCATCCTGATTGACCCTATGCTCGCGACCGGCGGCAGCGCCGTGGCCGCGCTCGATCTGCTGGCCGAACAAGGCGCAAAACATATCCGCCTCGTGAATCTCGTCGCCGCGCCCGAAGGAATCGAAGCCGTGCAGAAAAAGCATCCGCGCGTGCCGATTTTCACCGCCGCCGTTGACTACAAGCTGAACGACAAGGGATTCATCGTCCCCGGCCTTGGCGACGCGGGCGACCGGCTGTTTGGGACTTAAATCCTCCTCGTCCTCGTCCTCGTTCTCGTAATCGTAAAAATTCGAGGACGAGGACGAGAACGAGGACGACAAAAAAATGAAAAATCCTGACACATTGCTCATCGTCGCTGACAGCGAGCGCGACGCGAATATGCTCTACGCCACGGGACTGTTCGTGCCCGACCCGTTCATTTACCTCAACTTCGCCCGCCGCCCGTTCATCGCCTTGAGCGACCTGGAAATTGACCGCGCCCGCAAACAGGCCCCGCATTGCCGCGCCGTGTCGTTGAGCGATTACCAGAGAAAACTCCGGCGCGACGGCGTGAAGTCGCCGCGCTTCGCCCACGTCATCCGCGAAATTTTGCGCGAACAAAAAATCCGCCGCGCCGTCGTGCCGGACAATTTTCCGCTGGGACTGGCGAAGGATTTGAAAAAACTCGGAATCAAGCTGAAGCCGCGCGCGAGTTTTTTCCCGAAACGCGAAATCAAGTCCGCCGACGAAGTCCGCAAAATTTCCGCCGCGCTCGTGATGGCCGAGGTCGGCATGGCCGAAGGGATGCAGGTGTTGCGGCTCTCGAAAATTGACAGGCGGCGGCAGTTGATTTATCGCGGCCTGCCGCTGACCTCCGAGCGGCTGCGCGCCGTGATTGACTGCGCGATCTTGCAGGCGAGCGGGCTGGCGGCGAACACCATCGTCGCGGGCGGCCGGCAGGCTTGCGACCCGCACGAGCGCGGCCACGGACGGCTGCGCGCGAACGAGCCGATCATCATTGATATTTTTCCGCGCTCGCAAAAGACCGGCTATTTTGGCGACATCACGCGCACCGTCGTGCGCGGGCGCGCGGGCGAGGCCGTGAAAAAACTTTACGACACGGTCTTGCGCGGGCAAAAAATCGGCTTTGAAAAAATCCGCGCCCAAACGCCGGCGGCAGACGTCCACCAGGCGGTGCAGAAATTTTTTGTCCAGCAAGGTTACAAGACCGGACGGCACAACGGGCGCATGGAAGGATTTTTTCACGGCACGGGACATGGACTGGGCCTGGAAATCCACGAAGCGCCGCGCATGGGCGCAAGCTCCACAGAATTGTTGCGGGCCGGCCACGTCGTGACCGTGGAGCCGGGACTTTATTATCCGGAAATCGGCGGCGTGCGGCTGGAAGACGTCGCGCTTGTCACGGCCAGCGGCGCGCGCAACCTGACCCGGTTTGAGAAAGGGTTGGAAATCTGACCGGGCCTTGTTCCTCAAAACTTCACCCGAGGCGGTGCGTTGCGGAAGTTGGCATTGCCTCGATTTGGTGGACAGCGTTGGGGTGAGCGTGTGAAGCCAGGCACACACGATGAACAACGGGATCACTTTACTTATTTCAAACAGCCGTTATAATCCCTTTAATTACTCCGAACAGCCGTTATGAGACATTTTAAGATTGGCTTGGCAACCTGCCGTTGGATTTGCGCATTTGGAAACATACCCGCCCTTGTGAGCAGATCGCGGGTTTCTTGGCAAGGGCTGGTCTTGGGAAAGTTTCCCGATAAAAATCTGCCGGCTTTCCATTGACGGCGCATTAATTATTCCGAAAAACCACGACATGAAATCGTCCAAGTCTCAAATAGGCGCCTTCATAAAAGTTTTCATCCTGAAGTGCTTCATCGCGGTGGCGCTTTTGTTGCCGATCTGCCTGAAGGCGGCCACCGTGGGACTGGTGGACAATGGCAACGGCACGGTCACCATGACCAACGGGCTCGTGAGCATGACGTTTTCAAAAGGCGATGGATCGGTCTCGGCGTTTTATCTCGCCTCGCTGCCGACCACTAACCTGATTGATTCAAGCCAAGACTATGCGCTGGCCTTGACCCATATCGGCAGCGGGACGAATGACTGGTGGACTTCGGTTTCAGATTCCTACGGCGCGACTTACAGTGTCGTGACCAACACCAGCCAGATTGTGGATGTGATGATCCGCAATCCGCGCGCAAGCGGCAACACGGCTTTATTTCCGAATGGCGTCTGGGACTGGGCGGAACATCACGTCATGCGCGCGGGCGAGGCCGGTTTTTACACTTACACCGTCTGGCGGCACTGGGCGAACCAGCCGGCGGCTTATTACACGGCAGACAGTTGGCAAGGGCGGCTCAGTTCGATATTCAGTTGCGCAGACAATGGCAACGGCACGACTTCTTATGCTTGGGATTTTTGCGGGTCGGACGTGCCAATTGGATTAAGCGTTGGTGGCAATCCACCCGGTTCCACTTCGGCAGGTGTGCCGGGCGAAGTGGTCATCATGCCCTACACAAATTATTATACGCAACCGACCGGGACGAATTACGAAGTCGGCTGGCCAGCTTACACACAGCCGTGCGGTTTGACTTCCGACCTGCATCCGACTTGGACCAAATACGACTGGAGTAGTTATCAGGGAGCTTCCAATTCATTTCGCAACGCGTGGGGCGCATCCACGGAACACGTCGGGGTGTTCACGCTTTTGGGCAGCGCGGAATTCATCAACGGCGGTCCGACCAAATTGAAAGGTGCCGTCTCCGGCAACTATATGTATAACGACGACTTTGAAGGGCATGGTCTTGGTTCGCAGCCCACGCCGAGCGTGGCCGCTGGACAAATTTTCACCAAGGTCATCGGCCCGTATTTCATGTATGCGAACACGGGCACCAACCATCTGCAACTCTGGCAGGACGCGCAAAACAAGGGCGCGCAAATGGCGTCCAACTGGCCTTATGCGTGGATGAATGAAAGCGAGCAGGATTATCCGCGCCATCGCGGGATGGTCACCGGCACCATCACGGCGAAAACCGGCGAGTCCACCGCCAATCCCGTTGTCATTTTGGGCAACGACGACCCCACCGATGGCGACTGGATTTTTCAAGGCACGACCAATTACCTTTTTTGGACGACGGGCGACACGAATGGGAATTTCGCAATTCCAAAAGTGCGTCCGGGAAATTACGTTTTATTTTCCTATGTGCCGGGCATCTGGGGACAGTTGCAAATCTCCAACATCGTCGTCCTGCCCGACCAGACCAACAACCTCGGCGTCATCGCCTGGAATCCGCCCCACTTGCAGCAACGCCTCTGGCGCGTCGGCACGCCGGATCACACGTCCAAGGAATTTCGCTTCGGCAGCTTGTCCAAACAGTTTGGACTCTGGTGGCGCTACTTGAATGAGCGCGGCCAGACCAATTTGAATTTCACCATCGGCCAGAGCGTGGAGTCGAACGACTGGTATTACGCGCAGTGCATCATGGCCATCACGCCGCAATCCGCGCCCAATCTGGTGGATCACACGCAGACCAACGGCACTTATTGGGCGCCGACGTGGAATGTTATTTTTAATCTGACCAACCTGCCGCCGACGAATGTTTTGTTCACGCTCGCGCTCGCGGGCGGACGCGGCACCGCTTTTTATATTTACGTCAACGGCGCGTTCGCCCTGCCTTCGCAATACCAGAGCGCCGGATTTTTCACGGTGGACGGCGCAAACATTTATCGCGATGTCGTCGCCGTCGGGCGTTACCAGTATTACCAGTTTTCCATGACGCCCAATTTGTTCAAGGTCGGCACGAACACCATGTCCATCAACATCCGGCAGGGCGGTGCGCCGACGACTTGGAACATTGGCAACGTCACCAACGGCTATCCCGATTTGCTGTCCGGCGGACTCATCTACGATTTCCTGCAAATGGAAACCGGCCCGCAGGTGATCATCTCCACCCCGCCGCTCGCGCCCAGCGGGTTGACGGCGACGGCCATTTCCGGCTGCGAAATTGATCTGGCATGGACAAACAACGCGACGAATGCGACAAGCGTCGAAATTTTGCGCTCGACCGACAATGTCCACTTCACCCAAGTCAGCGCGATGGCGAACACCGGGACAAATTATGCCGACACGAGTTTGCCGACGGGCACGACCTATTATTATCGCGTCATCGCGAACAACGCCGACGGCAATTCTCCCAATTCAAACACCGCGCACACTTCCACGCAGGCCGCGCAACCGCCCGCCACGCCGGGCGGTCTGATCGCCACCGGCGTTGACACCAACGAAATTGACCTGACGTGGGTTGACAATTCCGGCAACGAAGACGGCTTCAACCTCGAACGCTCCACCAACGGCGGCAATTACAGTTCCCTGGCCGTGCTCGCGGCGGGCACCACCAGTTATGCCGACACGAACTTGCCCGCCGGGACGACATATTACTACCGCGTGCAGTCGTTCCGCTCGTGCTGGGGAAATTCCGCCTACTCCACGCCCGCAAACGCAGCGACGCTTTTGCCGCCCGCGCCCGTCACGCCCGTCGGGCTGGTCGCCGTGCCAGGAAATGGAAAAATAAATTTAAGCTGGCTCGCCGCTTCCGGCGCGAGCAGTTACAATTTGAAACGCAGCACCAACAGCGGCAGTGAAACGCTCCTGGTCAACACCACCGGCACGGCTTACACCAACACCGGCCTCGCCAACGGCACGACCTATTATTACGTCGTCTCGTCAGTGAACGCGGGCGGCGAAGGAAATAATTCAACTGAAGTCAGCGCGACGCCGGCGAATTTCGTCACTGCATATTGGACCAATCTCATCACCACCGCCGCGCAAAGCTGGGACACGAACGCGAACTGGACGAACACGGCGGCTTATCCCAACGCCACCAGCGTTGTCGTCAATGTGAACGCCAACATCGCCGCGCCGCAGACCAACAACGTGGATCAAAACGTCACCCTCGGCTGGCTGAACATCGGCGACGGCAATGCTTCCTCGGCCTTCACGCTCGCGCCAAACGGCGGGACACTGACTTTCGCCAACGCCACGAACAACAACGCCGGACTGGTTCAACTTTCCACGAGCGCCGGCGACACGATTGCCGCGCCAATCACCATCAGCAACAATTTAACTGTGGTAAATAATTCCGCCGCGCACACGCTGACTTTGGCGGGAACCATTTCCGGGACGAATAACGTCACTTATGTCGGCCCCGGTTCGGTGACGTTGAACGTCAGCAACGGTTACAGCGGTGGCACGGTCATCAATGGCGGCACGGTGCTGCCAGCCAACACGACGGCCAACCAATATGGCTTTGGCAGCGGCAGCATTATCTTCAACGGCGGCACGCTGCAATTCAACGGCTATGGCGGTGCCAACGGCACCGACTGGGGCGGTTGCGCCAACACCTTCAACGTGCCGGCCGGCCAGACCGGCACACTCCTGTTGCCGCCGCGTTTCGGTTACGGCACGGCTTTCACCAGCGCGCTGACCGGCGGCGGCACGCTGAATCTGACGGTGGAATTCAGCCGCGACTATTTCAACGGCAATTGGTCGGCGTTCACCGGCCAGATCAACGTCAGCAGCATTCCGAATGGTGCCACCGCCGGCGATTTCCGGATCAACAACGTCAACGGTTACTCGAACGCCGCCGTCTATTTGAACAACAACGTCAATCTCTATACAATCAACAACAACAATCTTACCGTTGACCTCGGTGAACTCGGCGGTGCCAGCGGCGCTTACATTGGCTCCGGCAGCAGCAGCGCCACCAATCCCACCTGGCGCATCGGCGCAAAAAATACGACGAACACTTACGCCGGCGTGATTGCGAATGCCGGAACCACATCGCTGACAAAAATCGGCACTGGCATTTTGATTCTCGCCGGCACGAACACTTACACCGGCGCGACCACCATCAGCGTCGGCGCGCTGCAAATCGGTGACGGCGGAAACACGGGAACGCTCGGCACGGCCAATGTCACGGACAACGCCGCGCTCGTTTTCAACCGCTACGACAACATCACCATCGGCAACCTCGTCAGCGGCAGCGGCAGCCTGGCGCAGGCCGGCGACGGCGTGCTGACCCTGACGGCGGCGAACACTTTTTCCGGCCCGACTTACATTTCTGCCGGCACGCTCGCACTGACCAATTCTGCTTCCATTGCCAATTCAACCAACATCAATCTGTCCAACGGCGGACTTTTCGACGTCAGCGGAACCACCAGCCACGCGATGACTTTGTCCAGCGGCAAGATGATTTCCGGCGACGGCTCGGTGAATGGAAACTTCACCGTCGCCAGCGGCGCGACGCTCGCGCCCGGCAACAATGATCTCGGCGAATTGAGTTTCAACAATTCGCTGACGCTGAATTCCGGCAGCAAAACAATTGTGAACGTCAGCCACGATTCGCAGACAAACAATGTCGTCAGTGTCGCCGCCACGTTCACTTGCGGCGGCGCGCTCATTGTCAGCAACGCGGACGATCCGTTGCAGGGCGGCGATGCGTTCCCGCTTTTCAGTGCGGCAAATTACAGCGGAAATTTCAGCAGCCTCACGCTGCCGGTTTTGACTTCGGGATTATATTGGGACACGAGCACGCTCAAAGTTGACGGCACAATCCGCGTCGGCATCGAGACGCCGCCAGTCATCGGCAACGTCAGCACTTCCGGCGGCAAACTCATCTTGAGCGGCAACGGTGGCGTCACTAACGGAACTTACTACGTTTTGACTTCAACAAACATCACGACAGCAATGACCAATTGGACGCGGCTGCTGACCAACCAGTTTGACGGTAGCGGCAATTTTAGTTACACTAACACGATGAATCCCAGTTCGCCGCAAAGTTATTACCTGCTGCAATTGCCGTGATTTTTATGAAACCCACATTCCAATATTGCATAAAACTTGGACTGTGCTTTTTTTTGCTGACGGTGTTTACCCCGGCGTTGAAGGCGGCTCCCACCAACACAACTTACACGGCGTCTTGGGCATCGGTAGATCAGCATAACCCATCGCCCGAATGGTTTCAGGACGCCAAGTTCGGCATCTATTTCCACTGGGGGATTTTCAGCGTGCCAGCACATTACAGCGAGTGGTATGGGCACTGGTGCTATGATACAAGCACAAATGACACCACGGGCTGTTACCAGTATCAGACCAACACTTTTGGCTACCCGGCCATATCGGGACCACCCCCTCTCTTTCCCTATGATCTTTTCATCACGGGCGGCACCAACAAAGCCGGGCAGTTTGTCCAGTTTGCGCCCAAGCTCGTGTCCAACGGCGGCAGTTTTGATCCCAACGCGTGGGCGGCGATTTTCGTGGATGCCGGCGCGCAGTTTGCCGGGCCGATGGCCGAGCATCACGACGGTTTTTCGATGTGGGCGAGCAAGGTCAATCCGTGGAACGCCCTGAGCAATGGGCCGCAGCAGGATTTGGTCGGCGAACTGGTCACCGCCATCCGCGCGAAGAATTTGAAAATCGTCCTGTCATTCCATCACGCCTACAATTTTCAAGGGTTCTGGCAATTTGCGCCGCAGCAATCCACTACGCTTATGAAGCAAATGTATGGCCAGTTGCCAGCCGCGACGGAAGACACGCTGTGGCAGGAAAAACTGGAGGAGTGCATTGATGCTTATCAGCCGGACATCATCTGGCAGGATTTCGATCTGGCAGGCATTCCGGCGTCCTATCGCCTGAATTTTCTATCTTACTACTACAACAGTGCCTTGGATTGGAACAAGCAAGTCGTGGCCACTTATAAGAACAGTGATTTTGATACCAACGGCGAGGTGTTGGATTACGAAAGAGGCGGGCCGGCCAATGTTCTTTATCCTTACTGGCTGACCGATGAAAGCGTGAGCGGCTTTACTTGGGGTTATACTTCGGGAATGTCCGTGTATTCCGTCGCGCAATTGGTGGACGAGTTGATAGACCGGGTCGCCAAAGGCGGGAATTTTCTCTTGAGTTGCGCGCCCATGGCCAACGGCGTCATCCCGGTGGCGCAGACAAATCTGTTGCACGGCATCGGCGTGTGGCTGAAACAAAACGGCGAGGCCATCTACAGCACGCGCGCCTGGACGGTTGGCGGCGAAGGGCCGACGGTATTGGGCGGCCCGAGTTTCAACGGGCCGAAGGTGGGCACCAGCGCGGACATCCGCTTCACCCGGAACAAGGCTACCAACGTCCTCTATGCGATCTTCATGGCGTGGCCGTCCGGCGGGGTTGAAAAAATCACCACGTTAAGCTCGACCAACATGAATCTTACCACGTTGACCAACGTGCAATTGTTCGGCGCAACGGCCGGCACATACATCAATCTCGCCTACACCCAGAATACCAGCGGCTTGAACGTCACGCTGCCGTCGAGCCAGCCTTACACGGCCACGGCCTATGCGCTCAAGCTCTCGTTTTCTACAATCATCCCGACGTTTGGAGTTTTAGTTTTGCCACCACCGCCCGCCGCGCCCAGCGGATTGACGGCGACGGCGGCGAGTTCGTCGCAAATCAATTTGACCTGGACGGACAACTCGACGAACGAAAACAATTTTCTGGTTGAAGAGTCGTCGAACAATGTCACTTTCACGCAGGTTGATTCCGTGGCGGCAGGCGTGACCAACGATTCCATCAGCGGACTTTCCGCCAGCACGCTCTATTATTTTCGCGTGCGCGCGAGCAACGCCGGCGGCAATTCCGCCTACTCCAACACCAATCACGCCACGACGCTCGCGCCGCCGGCCGGTCTGGTCTGGAAAGGCGACGGCGCGGCCAATGTCTGGGACGTGGGCGTCACCGCCAACTGGCTTTCGGGCGGAGTCGCCGCGCAGTTCGTTAATGGCGTCGCCACCACCTTCGACGACACCGGCTCAAACACGCCGGCGATTAACCTGACGACGAATGTGTCGCCTGCGAGCCTCACCGTCAGCGCGTCGCAAAATTATATTTTTGGCGGTGCGGGCTTGATCACCGGCGGCGCTTCACTCACCAAGTCTGGCACCGGCTCCCTGACGTTCACGAACACCGGCAACAACACGTTCAGCGGCGGCGTGACCATCAGCAACGGCATCGTCGCGCTCGGCACTGACAGCCCCAGCCCGACGACCGAAAATCAGTTTGCGCTGGGCACGGGTTTGGTGACGGTCAGCACCAACGGCCAGCTCCGCTTCGGCGGCAAGAGCGGAGGCGTGTCGAACTTTTTCATCACCAACGCCGTGACCATCAACGGCGGCACTCTTTTCGCGGCGGATGGCCGGCAGCATCTCAGCAATGCCGTCGTCAATGTCCAGCCAGCCGGCGGCACCCTACTGACGCGATGGAAGACCAAGGACATCGTGATTGACTCGGTGCTGACCGGCGGCGGGCCGCTGACGGTGAACTACGGTCTTTATGTTGATGGCGTCGCCGGTGACGGCGGCGGCTCGGTGTATTTGAGCAGCCCGCTGAACACCTACAGCGGAACCCTCACCGTGTTGACCAACACCATTGTTTTGACCAGCCCTTATGCGTTGTCCAACGCAACGCTCAACGCGCAAGGCACCGGCACCAGTTCGAACCTCGTCTGGAGCGGCATCAGCAGCATCACGCTCGGCGGCTTGAGCGGCGCGGGCAATATTCCGCTGGGCGCGAATCAACTGGTGGTCTGCAACAACAATTCGAGCACGGCGTATTCGGGCGTGCTGTCGGGCACCGGATCGCTGGTGACAATGGGCGGCGGAGTTTTCACGCTTTCGGGGGCGAACACCTACAGCGGCACCACGACGGTCAGCGGCGGGAAATTGGTGGTCAACAACACCGCCGGCAGCGGCACGGGTTTCGGGGCGGTGACGGTTGGCAGCGGCGGGACGCTGGGCGGCAATGGAATAATTTCCGGCGCGACGACGGTGAATGCCGGCGGCACGCTGTCGCCGGGCAATTCGCCGGGCACGCTGACGTTCAGCAATGCGCTCACGTTGAATTCCGGCTGCACGAATTATTTTGAGATCAACAAATCGCCGGTGACGAACGACGTGGCCAGAGTTCTCGGCGCGCTGACGTGCGGCGGCACGCTGATTGTGACGAACCTCGGGACGAACGCCCTGGCGGCGAATGACAGCTTCAAGCTGTTCAACGCCGCGAGCTACGGCGGCGCGTTTGCGAATGTGACACTGCCGCCGTTGGCCGCCGGTTTGAACTGGAACACCAATGCGCTGAACACCAACGGCACCCTGGCTGTGGTGGTTTCGGTGCTTTCGACGGCGACCGTCCTCAATCCGTTGAGCGCCGTGACTTACGGAACGCCGGTGACCTTTACCGCGACGGTTTCGCCAACACCGACCACCGGTGACACCGTCACCTTCAAGGACGGAGTCGTCACGATGGGGACTGGAACCACCAGCGTCAGCGGCGTGGCGACCTTCACCACCACCAACACGCAGCTTTCTGCGGCCACACATTCCATTACGGCGGTCTTTGCGGGTGACGCCAGTTTTGCCACCAGCACTTCCGGCGCTTCCAATCAGGTGGTTAACCAAAAATCATTGACGCCGGTCATCACGCTCAACAGCAGACCCTACGACGGCACGACATCGGCGGCGACAATTGCCATCCGGTTACTGACCGGCGTGGTTGGCAATGATGATGTCAACCTCGGCACGAGCGGCGTGGTGGCCGCGTTCGGAAGCAAGAACGCAGGAAGTTCGACCATCAACATCACGGGCTTGAGTTTAAGCGGGACCAAGGCGGCAAATTATTTGCTCGTCTCAACTGCCACGACTGCTACCGGCACTATCACACAAACAAATTCAATCACCGCCGTCAGTTCCTCGGCAAATCCGTCTTATATGAATGACAACGTGAAGTTCGTGGCTACGGTTACCGGGCTGGACACGCCCACCGGAGCGGTGCAATTCCTGACCAATGGTTTGTTCTTCGACAGCGAGGCGCTGGCCGCAGGTTTGGCCACGAGCGCAGCGACGACGCTGCTGCCGTCTGGCACCAACACCGTGACTGCCGCCTATTCGGGCGATGTGAACTATTTGGCCAGCACGAACAGCTTGAGCCAGGTGGTGGTGGGGCAGCCGCAGTTCAACACGATCAGTGTCGGCGCGAACGGGTTGGTGATGGGCGGATCAGGCGGCATTGCCAACGGAACCTACTACGTTTTGGGAACGTCAAACATGACCGCGCCATTAGGCCTCTGGCCGCCGCTGCTGACCAACCAGTTTGATGCCGTCGGCAATTTCAATTTCACCAACCCGATGGACACCAATTCGCCGCAAGGTTTTTACCTTCTGCAATTGCCGTGATTTTTCGGCGGTGTATATTTTGTGAAGCTCCTGTTCAAACCGGCGGCTCTGGCAAGGCTTGGAATTTCCGTGCTGTATTTTTTTAGCTGGCTCGGTCTGTCCCGCGCGGCTGGCGCGGATTATTATGTGGCGACGAACGGCAGTGACGCCAATCCGGGAACGCTGGCCGCGCCGTTTCTGACGTTGACACAGGCGCAGGCGGTGGTTCGGGCGGCGCTGCCGTCGGCGAGCGGGCCGGTCAATGTGTGGCTGCGCGGCGGGACATATTATCTCGGACAAACGCTCAATTTTGGTCCGCAAGATTCCGGCTCG
>Ga0224554_1000413_pt1 | contig 36218 bp, 46 predicted proteins | sample 714S22024metaG_FD_180666 | JGI IMG/M metagenome (GOLD analysis project Ga0224554, IMG submission 180666) | Peat soil microbial communities from Stordalen Mire, Sweden - 717 S2 20-24 | ecosystem: Environmental > Terrestrial > Soil > Wetlands > Peat | place: Sweden: Norrbotten County, Stordalen... | reverse complement strand
AGGCCATCGGCGGCAAAAGGCGCGAAACTCGGCATCAACTTTGAGCAGCATTTTGAAAAGGAACTTGCCTCGCTCGCGCCTTTTGCCGCCGATGGCCTCGTGAAGCTCAAGCCCGGCGGCCTGGAAGTGACCGACGCCGGCCGCCTTTTCATCCGCAACATCGCGATGTGTTTTGACAACACGCTTGGCGCGGCGAATGAGCGGAGACATTCCAAGACGATTTAATTTTTCGGAATTGTCCCCTTCGCGTATGTAAAGTCAAATTTGACTGTTTAGCGGCATTTGGAGATGATGTAAATATATGCAGCCAGAATCGGAACCCATTGCCTCCCCACCGGAAATATCTCCCCCAGGGCGCTCAATTTCTAAAGCAATTCAAGCGTTATTGTCAGGATGTTTCTGGGTTGGTTGGGATTATTTCTGGAAACTTTTTAATCTCGATTCCTTGGGGGATGAAATGAAAGAACATTCATCCAGCCTCAATAAAAAGCGCGCAGGGGTTTTGGTCGTGCTTGTAATCATTGCAATTTTGGGTGGTTTGGCTGGATACAAAATCCGCAAAGATGCGAACACCCAATTGCAGCACGAATTAGATTCGGCAAAAAATCTGATAACTCAATTGAGGCAATACAATGCGGGACTTCCTCATAAAGAAACACCCGCCGAATTGATGGGGTTTCACGATGAAACAAATTTTCACACTCTGACCAACATAACAATTACGACAACCACAAATCTAATAACAAAAATTTCCGCATTAACGAACGTGGTAGTTTCATTTGCATCGCGCCCAGTGCTTGATTTATTCCAGATGGAAAGAATAAAGGAAAAATTAGTTTCTGCCCCGAATGTTCCGGTTTTTATTTTTTACCAAGCAGATGACGAAGGAGCTATCGCTTTAGCCAAACAGATCGCTCAAGTTTTCATGGCAGCCGGATTTCATCCAGATTTAAGGCCGGCAAATATAAACGATGCAAAGGCATTACAGAATGGAATTACTATCGGTGCAAAAAAACAACCGACAGGGCCTATTCAGGGAGCTTTTTTACAGATTGATTACGAACTTGGACAAGCGCAGCAAGTTGATATAGAAGAGTCCTTGAATGATTCAACTTTTTTAATTTGCATCACAACTAACAAAAAATAAAGTTTTAATGAAACTCAAAGAAGCCAGAGAAAAAGGAAAGATTGAGCAATTCAAGCATTTTTTTGCAGAGAAGGAATCCTGATGACTTTTCATTTTTTAATCCGTTTTTATCTGTGTTCAATCTGTGGCTGAATAAATTTGAATGAAATCCGTCGCAACCATCGGCGCTGGCATCACGGGGTTGACGGCGGCGTTTTATCTGAAACGCCAGGGCGTGCCGGTCACGGTTTATGAGGCGGGCGGACGTGTCGGCGGCGTGATTCAATCCATCCGCAAGGACGGCTTTCTCGCCGAGTTCGGGCCGAACACCATTCTCGAAACGTCGCCGAAAATCGCGCAGCTCGTCCGCGACGCCGGCCTCGAAGCGCGCAAGCTCGCCACCGACCCGAAAGCCGAGGCGCGCTACGTCGTGCGCGGCAGAAAGCCGGTGGCGATGCCGTCGTCGCAGCTTGGAATTTTCACGTCAGAACTTTTGAGCGTGCGCGCGAAGCTGGCGCTGGTCCGCGAGCCGTTCATCAAGCCGCGCCGCGACGGCGTGGAAGAAAGCGTGGCGGAATTTGTCACGCGCCGTTTGAACCGGGAATTTCTCGACCGCATGGTGGACGCGCTGGTGGCCGGAATTTACGCGGGCGATCCGCACCAGCTTTCCGTGCGGCACGCGCTGCCGAAACTGGCGCAGCTTGAGGAGAAATACGGCTCGCTCATCAAAGGCCAGTTTTTCGGCGCGCGCGAGCGCAAGAAAACCGGCGAGGTGGCGAAAGACCGCGCGCCAAAATTTTCCTTCGACGAAGGCTTGCAGGTTTTGCCGGACGCGCTGGCGGCGCAGCTTGGCGATTCGTTGAAATTAAATTCGCCGGTCACGAAGCTCACGCAAACCAACGACGGCTGGCGCGTGACGACGCCCGGCGGCGAAACTGAATTCGGCGCGGTGATTTATTGCGGCACGGCGCACCGGCTGGCGGAGTTGGTCATTCAGGCGGCGCAGCAGCGCCGCCCTACCGAAACTTTTTCTGAAATCAGCTATCCGCCGGTGGCGAGCGTTATCCTGGGTTTTCGGCGGGAAGACGTGGCTCATTCGTGCCAGGGCTTCGGTATGTTGATTCCGAAAATCGAGGGCTTCAAAATTCTCGGCACCATTTTTTCCTCGGCGCTGTTTCCGAACCGCGCCCCGGCGGGGCATTTGAATTTGACGAGCTACATTGGCGGCGCCCGTTATCCCGAACTGGCCGCGTTGCCGCCGGAAAAATTGGTGGAAGTGGTGCTGGCGGATTTGCGCGTGCTGCTGGGCGTGCGCGGCCAGCCGACTTTTGTCCACACGGCGTTCTGGCCGCGCGCGATTCCGCAATACAACGTCGGCTACGGAAAGTTCAAGGATTTACTCAGTGAAATCGAATTGAAATCGCGCGGCTTGTTTTTCGCCGGAAGTTTTCGCGACGGCGTTTCACTGGGCGATTCGATTGTGTCCGGTTGCAATGTGTGCGGGCGCATTGAAGAGTTTCTGAAGACTTCCGCCGCCGCCGGGCAAAAGCAAGCCGTGGAAAAAAACCGCGTAAAATTATAATGGCCTCCAGCGCGGCTTTGGTTTAGAAAAGCCGGGTGAATTTCCAGATGTCGAACTTTCCCGTGATGCCAGTCATTTTTGTGTTGGTGTTCGTCGGCGTCGTCATCGGCGGCATCATCAACAATATTGTGCAACGCAAACGGCGGGAGGGGCTGTTTGAACTGGCGGCGCGGCTGAACCTGAACTTCGACGCCGGACAGGATTACGGCATTCCCGGACGCTTCGGTTTTCTCAAGCAGCTCGACCTGGGCGACAACCGCTACGCCACCAACGTTCTTTCGGGAACGTATCAGCAAAACGAAGTGCTCGCGTTCGATTATCATTACGAGACCTACACGCACGACAAAAACGGCACGCAGACGCACCATCACTGGTTTTCTTTTTTCATTCTCACCTTGCCGGCGGACTTTCCCGATCTGACCATCCGGCGCGAAAATCTTTTCACCAAGGTCGCCGAGGTGTTCGGCTATCAGGACATCAAGTTCGAGTCCGCCGAATTTTCCAAGACGTTTCTGGTGCGCTCGCCGGACAAAAAATTCGCCTACGACGTCTGCAACGTGAAAATGATGGAATACCTCCTCGCCAACCGCGACTTGAGCATCGAGTTCGAGAACGAGGTGATCGCGCTCGTGTGCGGCACGCGGCTGGCGGTCGAACAATTTGAACTCAATCTGCAACGGCTCATTGAAATCCGCGCGCGTTTGCCGGAATATCTTTTCACGCAAATCACATGATTGCCATTCTCATCGCCATCTTTATCGTCGTCGGGCTGCCGGTCATTTACCTGCTGGCGCAATACAACGCGCTCGTCGCGCTGAAAAATTACGTCCGCGAATCGTGGAGCGACGTGGACGTGGAATTGAAGCGCCGCTATGACCTCATCCCAAACCTCGTCGCCACGGTGAAAGGCTACGCGACGCACGAGCGCGAGGTGTTTGAGCGCGTGACGGAATTGCGCAACCGCTGCGCCGCCAACAACGGCGCGGTGGCTGACCAGTCGCGCGACGAGGTGCAGCTCGTGGACGCGCTGAAACAGATGCTCGTCGTCGTGGAAAATTATCCGCAGCTCAAGGCCGACCAGAATTTTCTCCAGCTCCAAAAGGAGCTGGTCAACACAGAGGATCGCATCCAGGCCGCGCGGCGTTTTTACAACGGCAACGTCCGCGACTACCGCAACAAGTGCGAAACCTTTCCGAGCAACCTCGTGGCGAATCTGTTCGGCTTCAAATCGGAGGGAGATTTCTTCAGCGTGCCGCCGTCGGTGCGGGACGTGCCGAATGTGGATTTTGCGGCTTCGTAGGAGCCGGGGTGACGAGGCTCATTTCAAAAAAGCCAGAGACTCCTTACGTCGTCTCCTACGAATTCCTACGCGCCGGACTCAAGCGCGTTTTGGAGCCTTTTGATTTTGCGTCGGCATGAGCCAGACGAGAATTGCAACAAGTCCTAATTCTCGAATCACAGAATGAATCATAAAGTTTCCAATGAACGCAAAAGGTCCGCCCGGAGAATAGTCGCCTTGAAACGCAACATACGCCCAAAATAAAATTGCAGCGCAAAATACTTCGATTGTCAGCACCACACTAATTGCTGTAATAGCCAGGCGGAAACGATTTTGAAAAAACGGTGCAAGCATAGAAAGCCGTTCGCGTGTGTGAACACGCATGAGCAAAATCATTATTCCAGATATTTGCAGAAGCCAGAACAGCAGGCTCAATGTTGTGCCAGTCGTTAGTTTGCTAACCGAAGGAAATTCAGAAACAATAATCGTTGCAAAGGACGTAGAGATATTGCCCAATAAAAAGGCGGCTAAAATTGCGGTCACCATCCAGCAAGCGCGCTCGCGCCAGATTTTGACCGGGTCGGCCTTTTCAAATTCTTCACCGAGCGGTTGCGGCTGGCCGACGCGACGGCGCGCGAGCCAGAAAGATTCTTCGTCGTTCAAACCGCGTTGCTGGAAGCCGGCGATGGCGTCGCGCAGGTGCGTTTCCAGTTCGCGCCGGTCGTCGGACGCGAGATTGGGTTGCGCGGCAAGTTCGTTCCGCCAGTTTTCAACGGCGGCGTTCAGATCGAAACGGGTTTGATTTTCCATAATTTGCACAGGGAGTTGTGAACGGCCAGCCATTGCCGGCGCTCGGTTTTGAGGGCTTTGCGTCCGTCGGAACTGATGAAATAGTATTTCCGCTCGCGTCCGGTGTCGGCTTCCTTCCATTCGGAATCAATCAGACCGTCGCGCTCCAGCCGGTGCAGAACCGGATAGAGCATCCCGTCGCTCCACTCGATCTGGCCGCCCGAAAGCTCGCGCACTTTCTGGATGATTTCGTAGCCGTAGCTTTCGCCGCCCGCGAGGATGGACAGCAGCAGCGGTTTCGAGGACGCGGCGACCAAGTCTTTCGTAAGCATGGCAGCTTTATACATTGCACTGAAATGTATGTCAACAGAATAAATTTCAGATTGTAGAAGCCGAGGTGACAAGGCTCAGGCTGAATTCCTTATTTACGACCCCGCCTGCATGAAGTAAATCGTGTATCGCAAATCGAAAATAATGAGTCTCCTTACGTCGTCTCCTAAAAAAATATCGCCGCTCTGGCTGCTCGTGCGCGTCAACGCGGTTTCAAGCTGGCGGAAATTGCTGGCCACGCGCCAGCAGTCGCGCCTGCTCACCGGACTCATCGGCGCGTTCATCATCGGGTATCTCGCCCTGTCGTTCGCGTTGTTTTATCACGGCCTGAAATTCGCCGCGAAATTCCCCGGCCTCGGCGCGGCGCTGACGGAACGGCTGATGTTCGTGCTGTTCGCGTTCTTGTTCGCGCTGCTGCTGTTGAGCAATCTGGTCATCAGCTACACCAATCTTTTCCGCAACCGCGAGACGGCGTTTCTGCTCACGCTGCCGGTTTCGACGCAGACGATTTTCCGCTGGAAATTCATCGAGTCCACGGTGCTGGCGTCGTGGGCGTTTTTATTTTTGATCGCGCCGCTGCTCGCGGCGTTCGGCCTGGTGCGCGGCGTGCCGTGGCATTTTTATCCGGTCACTCTGGCATTGATTGGTTTGTTCATCGTGCTGCCGGGCGTGGCCGGCTCGGCGCTGGCGATTTTGATCGGACGGTTTCTGGACCGGCGCAATTTCCAGGTCGCCATCGTCGGCATCGCCGTCGCGCTGCTGGCGTTCGCGGCGTTCTGGTGGAAGACGCAGGCGGTGGACGACGAGCTGCTCGACAAGCGCACGCTCCAAGCGCTCGACCAGTTGCTCGCCAGGACGCGCTTCACGATGTTTCCGTTTCTGCCGAGCTACTGGCTCTCGTCGGCGGTGCTGCAATGGGCGGAAGGCATTTTTCGCGGCGCGGCGTTTTTCGCGGCGGTGCTGTTGAGCAACACGCTGTTCTTTGGCGGCATTGCGTTCACCCAGTTTGGAAAGGTTTTTTACGACACGGCGTCGGCGGTGCAAAGCCGCGCGGGCGGCGCTTTCAAATTTAAGTTTCTCCGCGCGCAAAAAAATTCAGGCAATTCTACCGGTCTGCTCGAAAAAATTTCCGCGAATTTTTTCTGGCTCAACCGCGACACCCGCGCGCTGGCAGTCAAGGACGTGCGGATGTTCTGGCGCGACACGACGCAATGGGGACAGTCCGTGATGCTCTTCGGCCTGCTCGGCATCTACATCATCAACCTGCGAAATTTCACGCACGAACTCACGAGTCCGTTCTGGGTCAACCTCGTTGCCTACCTGAACCTCGGCGCGTGTTCGCTGAATCTGGCAACGCTCACGACGCGGTTTGTTTTCCCGCAATTTTCGCTCGAGGGCCGGCGGCTGTGGATCGTCGGGATGTCGCCGATGGGTCTGGCGCGTGTGGTGAAGTTGAAATACTGGCTGGCGAGTTTTGCGTCGCTGCTCGCCACGTTGAGCCTCATCACGCTCTCATGCTGGCTGCTGAAAATGACGTGGGATCGCATCGCGTTTTTTGGCGCGGTCGTCACGATGATGACTTTTGCGCTCAATGGTCTCGCCGTCGGCCTCGGCGTTTTGTATCCGAATTTGAAGGAGGCGAATCCGAGCAAAATCGTCAGCGGTTTCGGCGGCACGCTGTGCCTCGTCTTAAGTTCGGTTTATATTTTTGCCTCCATCGGGCTGCTGGTTTTTGGCACGGCGGGACTGCACGCGCACGCAAGCTGGGCAATTGAAAGCATCGTCGCCTTCGCGCTGCTTTCGTTTTCCATCGGCTGGCTGCCGCTGAAATACGGATTGCGGCAGTTGAAAAATTTCGAGGCATAAATCAACTGCGCGCAAATTTTTCCAGCGCGTCAAACAGCAACGGCGGACTCGCCAGGTGCGCCGGCTCGCCTTTTCCGCCCAGCAGCCCGAAACCCTCGCCGTAAGCCGGGCCGTTCACCACGCACAAATCCGTCGCACAATCGGCAAGCTGTTTCCGCGCGGCGGTAATTGCATCCATGCGCTTGCCTTCAGCTTCAAATTTCCAGCCGGTGATTTTCGTTTTCGGAAACCAGCCGCGCAGTTCGGAAAGAATTTTCGGCGTGGGCAAAAGTTCCGCGAGCAATTTTCCGGCGTTCGTCGGAATTTTTTTTGCCGATTTGATTTCAACCAGTTTATTCGCCGCGTCCGGCGCAAAAATCCTGCCAAAGGAAAAGTCGCTGACCGCCGCCGCATGAAAAATCGCGTCCACCTTTTTGCCGGAAAACGATTTCAGCTTCGCGCGCAAATCCGCCGTCGTGGAAAATGTTTCCACGCGCGACGCCCGGCGTTCACCGGCATAGGTCGCCTGCTCGCCGGTGAGCAGCACCACCTTGTGTCCGCGCGCGACGAGATAATTGGCCAGCTCCGTGCCGAGCCGGCCCGTGGAAAAATTCGTGAGCCGGCGCACGTCGTCCAGCGGCTCGAACGTGGGCCCGGCGGTGACGATGCAGTTCATGTTAGAGTTCAAGCTTCAGCTTGTTTGCGTCCGGCGGCAAGCTAAAGCTTGGACTCCAGCGTGAAAAGTTCGTGTCCATTCGCGCCCATTCGTGGTTCAATCTCCGCGCACATGGGCAAAATTGTCGGCATAGATTTGGGCACCACGAATTCACTCGTCGCCACGGTGGATTCAGGCATTCCGTTTGTCATCGCGGACGCCCACGGCCGGCGGCTCACGCCGTCGGTCGTGCATTTTCCGGCGGCGAATTCAGAAGCGGTTGTCGGCCACGAGGCCAATCGCGTGCGCGTCGTCAAACCGGCGCAAACGGTTTATTCCGTCAAACGCTTCATCGGTCGGCGCGGTTCGGAAATTTCCGACGACGAAAAATCCGTGACGTTTCCCGTCCACGCTGAAAATTCCGGCGCGGTTACGATTCCGATTCACGGCAAAAATTATTCGCCCGAGGAAATCTCCGCCGAGGTTTTGAAAAAGTTGAAGCGCGACGCGGAAAATTATTTCGGCGAAGCCGTCACACGCGCCGTCATCACCGTGCCGGCGTATTTCAACGACGCGCAGCGCAACGCGACCAAGCGCGCGGGCGAACTGGCCGGCTTCACCGTCGAGCGTATCGTCAACGAGCCGACCGCCGCCGCGCTTGCCTACGGCTTGGACAAGCTCAAGGAAAAATCGAAAATTGCCGTTTATGATTTGGGCGGCGGCACGTTTGACCTTTCGATTTTGGAATTGAACGAAGGCGTTTTTCAAGTGCTATCCACCAACGGCAACACGCGCCTCGGCGGCGATGATTTGGACAGAAAAATTGTTGAATGGTTAAATCGTTTAATCGTTGAATCGGGAAACGCTTCAACCATTCAACCATTCAACGCTTCAACGCTTTCAAGAATTCGCGAAGTCGCCGAGCTGGCGAAAATTAAATTATCTGCGGAAACGGAAGTGGAAATCGCGCTGCCGTTTTTGACGCCGGATTTTTCGTTCAGTTGCAAACTCACGCGCGCCGAGTTGGAGAATCTGACGCGCGACATCATTTTGCGGACGCGCGCACATTGCCTCCGCGCGCTGGCAGACGCGAAATTGGAGGCAAAAAATTTGGATCAGGTAATTTTGGTCGGCGGACAAACCAGAATGCCGCTCGTCCGAAAATTTGTCGGCGAATTTTTTGGATGCGCGGATTTTGAAGAGACGCGCGGGAGCCTGCGCATCGGCAGCGATTTCCACAGAGCCGCCGGGCCGCAACTGAACACGTCGCAAAATCCCGACGAGGCCGTGGCGCTCGGCGCGGCGATCCAGGCGGAAATTTTAAGCGGCGGTTTCAAAAATGTTTTGCTGCTGGACGTGACGCCGCTGTCGCTCGGCGTCGAGACGTTTGGCGGGCTGATGAATGTCTTGATTCCGCGCAACTCGACGATTCCGGTCAAGGCAGGCGAACTTTTTACGACGGCGATGGATTTTCAGCGCGAAATGTTGATCCACGTTTTGCAGGGCGAACGCGAGCGCGCGAAGGACAACTGGAGCCTCGGCAAATTCACGATTGATTTTGAACCTGCGCCGCGCGGCATTCCGCGCGTGGGCGTGCAGTTTGAAATTGACGCGGACGGAATCCTGCACGTCCTCGCGCGCGACACAAAAACCGGCAAAGAGAAAATTGTGGAAATGAAATCGGCGGTGGACGTGGATGATTCCGCCGTGCAAAAAATGGTCGAGGAATCGGTCGAGCACGCATTTGACGATCTGGCAGCGCGCCGGTGGATTGAGGCGAAGTTGAAGGCAAATGAAACTCTGGCGGCGACGAAAAATGCGCTCGCAGGTTGCGCGGGCGAAATTGAGAAAGATTACCGCGATAAAATTGAGATGGCCGCGCGCGAGGTTGAAAAAATTCTGGCGGAAGAAAATCCCAGCGGTTCCGGCGGTTTGAAACAGTTGCAATCAACAATTGGCGCGCTGGACGAAATCACGAGGCCGCTGGCGGAATTGCTGATGGACCGGGCGATGGCGGCAATGCTGCGGAAACGCGGGCTGATTCAGTAATTGGAAAAATTCTGCCGGTTGGCGAAACAGATGATCAGAATTGTCACCAGAATGATGATGACAATAAACAGCCCGGTGAAAAACCGGATTTGTTTCTGGTGCGCCGAGGGTTTCCTCTTGTGAGCCATGGCCTTATCATAGCGTCAACCGATTCAACACTCAAAATATTTTTACCAGCCAGCCAGCCAGGCGAGCAGCGGCGCGACGACGAGCGCGGGCAGATAGTTCGCCAGTTCGACTTTGCGGACTTCAAGGATCACGAGCGCGATGGCGCAGGCGACGAGGCCGGCGGCAATGTTGACGGAACAAGCCAGATGGTGCGAATCGAGAAACGGCCTGGCAAATGATTGGACGGCAAACGTGATTGAGCCCAGAAAAATATAAACGGGAAAGGCCGACAACGCGGAAAACCAGCCGCACATTTTCACAAAGCCGGTCATGGCCAGCCCGTCCATCACGGCCTTGACAGCGAGCAGGGAAAAATCGCCGGACAACCCGTCTGTCACCGCGCCGAGAATGCCGAGCGGCGCGGCGCAAAACAGGATCGCGCAGGCGGTGAAGCCATCGGCGGATTTAGTGGGACGGGCATCTTGCCCGTCTGACAGGCTGGAAGCCTGTCCCACCACCCCAGTTTTTTTTTGCGCGGATGAAATTAAATTTGCGGCGAACCGGCCGAGCCGGCTGGAAATTTTTTGCAGGCGCAGCAGTTTTCCCATCCAGTTGCCGAGCATCACGGCGAGCAACGCCATGAAAATCTGCTTCGCGCATGAAAAAACGGTTCCGTTGACGTTCAGCCAGACCAGCCGCAGGCCGGCGAAAACGGCGGCGGCGCCGAGCGCGCGCCGCAAAAAATCCTGCGTGCGCGCGGACAGCGGCGCGCGCCGCGCCAGCCCGAAAAGCGCGCCGAGCAGGATGCCGAGGGCGTTGAGGAATGCGCCGTTCACACGCTGACTCAACCATTGCGGGGCGAAAGTGCCAAGCCAGAAATTTTTTGCGCCCGGCCTTGAAGCCTGTTAATCAAAGGCGGATGGCCGACTTAAAACCAAATTCCCGCAGCCCGTGGTTCTGGATTCCCACGCTTTACATGGCGGAAGGGCTGCCGAACGCCCTGGTCGCGTCGGTGTCGGTGGTGCTTTACAAAAACCTCGGGGTGTCGAACGCGGCCATCGCGTTTTACACCGGCTGGTTGTATTTGCCGTGGGTCATCAAACCGCTGTGGAGCCCGGTGGTGGACATTCTCAAAACGCGGCGGCAGTGGATTTGGGTGATGCAGTTTTTTCTCGGCGCGGGATTTGCAGGCGTAGCGCTGGCGATTCCCGCGCCGCATTTTTTCCAACTGACGCTCGCGTTTTTCTGGCTGCTGTCATTCAGCTCGGCGACGCATGACATCGCGGCGGACGGTTTTTATATGCTGGCGACGACAGAGCGCGAGCAGTCATTCTTCGTCGGCATCCGCAGCATGTTTTACCGGGTCGCGACGATTGGCGCGCAAGGGTTGCTGGTCATTTTGGCTGGCCTGATTCAAGCCCGCACGAGCCTGCCGAGCCTGCCATTGCAAATTGAAACCAGTCCGGGCGCGGCGCTGGTTGAAACCGTCAACCCGCCAAAACCGAATGCCGGCATGGGAAATCGCAGCGGGCAATTCGTGTTTGCCGAACCCGGAACGGTTCAAATCAATCCGCAGATGCGTCCGAAACCAGACATCCAAGTTCTGATTGATGCCGCAAAGGAGTGGAATGTGGCGAATGGATTTTGCCCGGCTGAAACAGCAGCCCGGCCAAAGAAAATTTCCTGGTGGACGCGGTGTTTTTCACAACCGCTGGGCAAAATTCTCGAAAAATATTTCGGCCCAAAAACAAAAATTGCCGGCGATGTGGCCGGCGACATCGGTTTGACGCGCATCAGCCTGTCGCAACCGCCCGGACGTGACGTTGTCGTCATCCCCTTCGTGAAATCAGGCAACGTTTCAATTGCCGAAGGCGCGCGCCTGGTTTTCAACGCCACCAACTGGAACCAGCCGGCGCTCGTGGTTTTCCAGATCGATCCGAAATTGAAAGGCTCGTTCTCGACGGTTTGCGAGTTGCGCTCCGGCAACATTCCGTTTTCGTGGTCAACGGCGTTCACGCTCATCGCCGGAATTTTTATATGCTTTGGCATTTATCATTGGTTCCTTTTGCCGAAACCGCCGGCCGACATGCTGAAAAGCTTCAATTCTTCGGAAAATTTTCTCAAGGAATTTTTCAAGACGTTCGGAACATTTTTTCAGAAGCCAAAAATTGTCGTGATGCTGTCCTTCATTCTGCTTTACCGGCTCGGCGAGGCGCAGCTTTTGAAAATGGCCCAGCCGTTTCTGCTCGACCCGCGCGACCAGGGCGGCCTCGGCCTGGCGAACGTGCAGCTTGGCCTGATTTACGGCACGGTCGGGGTCGGCGTGTTTATTCTCGGCGCGCTGCTGGGCGGTTTTGCCGTGGCGCGGCGCGGCTTGAAATTCTGGCTGTGGCCGATGCTGCTGGCGATCCATCTGCCGGACGCGGTTTTCATCTGGCTCGCGTATGCGCAGCCGGAAAATCTGTTTGCAATTGGCGCGGGCGTGGCCGTGGAGCAATTCGGCTACGGCTTCGGCTTCACGGCGTTCATGCTTTACATGATCCGCATCGCGCGCGGCGAACATCAGACGGCGCACTATGCGATCTGCACCGGCTTCATGGCGCTGGGCGTGATGCTGCCGGGAATGTGGAGCGGCTGGTTGCAGGAGCATCTTGGCTATCCGCACTTTTTTGTGTGGGTGATTCTGGCGACGGTTCCGAGCTTCCTCGTGGCGTTGAAAATTCCGCTGGACGCGGAGTTTGGGAAAAGAACGCGTGCGAATTGAATTGCTTTGAACGCGCGGAACTTTCCAGAATCAAAGCTCACATGAACTCAATTGGTTTCAATTGTCTTTGCCGCGCGGTCGTTTTGCTGGCCGCGCTGCTGGAATTTTCCGCCGGCGCGCAAACGCCCTTGGTTTTCACCAACGCCGCGCCTCAGGCCATTCCGCGCCGCGCGAGCATCATTTTGATTGTCGCCGACGGGCTGGGCTACGGCGATTTGAGCTGCTACGGCCAGACAAAATTCCAGACGCCGAACCTCGACAAGCTCGCCGCCGAGGGCATCCGCTTCACGAATTATTTTGCTGGCATAGCGGCGAGTTCGCCCGCGCGCGGGTCGGGCGAAACCACCATCGCGCAAACCTTGAAAAACTCCGGCTATCACACCGGCTTGATCGGCCAATGGAATTTGGGTGATGAAAATTCCCCCGTCACGCCGTGGAAAACGGGTTTTGACGAATTCGCCGGCTACCTCAATTCAAAAGACGCGGAAAATTTTTATGCCGACTACATCTGGCGTTACGCGCCCAAGAGCATCTACAACGAAACGAACGGCCAGATGGAGACTTTCAACGACCGTGAAACAATCTACACAAACACCGCCGGACAAAAGGGAGAATACATCCCCGACCTTTACACCCGGGCTGCGCTGAATTTCATCAAGAACAACCAGCCCGACGAGTTCAACCATTACCAGCCGTTTTTTCTGCTGCTGAATTACCCGGTTCCGAAAGCCGGAATGACCGTGCCGAGCGACGCGCCGTTTTCGGAGGAACCGTGGCCGCAGCCGGAAAAAAAACAGGCCGCGCTCATCGCGCGGCTCGACGGCTACGTCGGGCAATTGCAGGAGCAACTGCTGAAACTCGGCATGACCAATAACGCCGTGATTTTTTTTACGAGCGGCAGCGTCGCCCAAAAAGCCGGCGGGGTTGACCCGGAATTTTTCCACAGCAACATTTCCACGAACGACCTGCGCGTGCCGATGATCGTGCACTGGCCGGAGAGGATTCCGGCGGGACAAGTCAGCAGTTTCAAATGGTCGCCGCAGGATTTCCTGCCGACGGCGGCGGCAATCGCCTTCACGAAACCGCCCGCCAACATTGATGGAAATTCGGTTTTGCCAGCCTTGTCCGGCCAGGCGCAGACCAATTCTCCCGCAAAAAATTAAATTTCAACGCCCTGGAGCACCGGGCAGCGGCGCGCTGAAATCGCGCTCCTGTTTTATCTGCCGCGCCTTGAAGCCCACAAAGACAACCGCCAGCACTACGAACAATAAAACCGCCGCCAGCACAAACCACGGCCATTGGTAGTTTCTTTTCGGAGGAATCTCGTCCGGTTCATCCATGCCATTCCAGCATGGCACAATTTGGATTGAACCAAAAGTTTTCAATTTCAAATTTTCAGCCGCTTAAACTTGAAACTTGAAACCTAAAACTTGAAACTCTGCGCCGATGCACGATCAGGAATCGCCAGAAAATCCGCCAGCCGCGCCGGTTGAAAAACCCGGCGACGAAAGCGCCTATGCCGTTTTCCAGATCCGCGATTTCCGGCTTTACCTCACCGGCCGGTTGTTTGCCGTCTTCGGCCAACAAATGCTCACCGTGGCCGTCGGCTGGGAACTTTACGAACGGACGAAGTCGCCGCTCGCGCTCGGTCTCGTCGGCCTCGCGGAAATGATCGCGATGCTCTGCTGCACGCTGCCCGCCGGACACCTCGCCGACAACTTTAACCGTAAGCGCATCATCCTCGGCGCGCTGCTGTTGAGTTCCAGCGCGAGTCTCGGCCTCGCGCTGATTTCATGGCGGCACGCGCCCGTCGGCTGGATTTATGCGTGCCTCTTCACGTCGGCGACGGCGCGGACATTTTTGTGGCCGGCCAGCTCCGCTTTTCTCACGAGTCTGGTGCCCCGCAAATTGTTTCCGCGCGCCGTCACCTGGAACAGCGGCGCGTTCCAGCTTTCTTCCGTCACAGGTCTGGCGCTAGGCGGCGCGCTCATCGCGGTGCTGAAAAAATATTCCGCCCACCCGGCGGCGTTCATCTACCTCATCAACTTTTGCACGGCGGCATCCTGTTTTCTCTGCGTGAAAATGGTTCGCGCGCATCACGTCGTGAAAAATCCCGAGCCGATGTCGCTGAAAAATCTGGCGACCGGCTTCAAATTTATTTTTGCGCAAAAGCTCATCCTCGGCATGATCACGCTGGATATGTTCGCCGTTTTTCTCGGCGGGGCGACGGCGCTGCTGCCGGTGTTCGCCGGGAATGAACATTTGCTGAACGTCGGCGCGCTGGGGCTGGGCTTGTTGTATGCCGCGCTGCCGATAGGTTCGGTGCTGTGCGCGCTATATCTCGCGCACCGGCGACCGATGCAAAAAGCAGGACGCGCCCTGCTCTGGTGCGTGGCGGTGTTCGGGCTGGCGACGATTGCGTTCGGGCTGTCGCACTGGTTCTGGTTTTCGTTCGGGATGCTGTTCGTGTGCGGCGCGGTGGACAACGTGAGCGTCGTTGTGCGGCACACGTCCGTGCAATTGCTCACGCCAGACGACAAGCGCGGTCGCGTCTCGGCGGTCAACAGCCTCTTCATCGGCACATCGAACGAGCTGGGCGGGTTCGAGTCCGGCTTCGTCGCGCATTTGTTCGGCCCGATGTGGTATCACGCCACCGCCGGCCCAGCGTTGATCCAAGCCGTCGCCACCGGCACCATTATCTCCGTCGTGAGCGGCGGCATCGGGACGATTTTGGTGGTGCTGGCCGTGGCGTGGATCTGGCCGGAGATCCGGAAATACGGAAAGCTGGCGTGAGCCGCGCCTTAAATGTCACTGCGCCGGCTTGGCCAGACTGCGGCAACGCCTCAACCTCGCACGTCGCATATTTCTCGACCAGCTTGTCGTAAATGCGCGCCGCCTTTTTGTCCGGGCGGATTTCGCTGCCGGGCACCGGCTGGCAGAAACCGGCGGTGAGCTTGTCCCACTTTGGCTCTTTGCCGCTGGCGGCGAGCCAGCCGTGCGCGGCCTGCAGCGCCGCCCCGAGCGCGGCGCTTTTGGAAACTTCAATCCGCAGCACGCGGCAGTTCATCACGTCGGCCAGCACCTGCAAGAGCGCGCGGTCGTTCGCGGCGCCGCCGGTGACGAGGATTTTTTCCGGCGCGACCTGCATCCATTGCGAGTGCAGCCGCATCGAAAGCATCTGCGCCTCGAAAATGGCGCGGCAGTTCGCGGCGGCGTCTTTTGCGTCGAGGTCAAAGCGATGGATGCCCGGCCGGTTCACGCGCGGGACAATTTCCGCCTCGAACCACGGCAACAAAATGCCGCCATGGTTGCCGGGCGGGGTCTGCGCGACCAGTTCGCCAAATTTTTTCCAGTCGGAAATTTTGTAAAGCTCGCGGATTTTCTCGCGGGCGAGCGAGCCGTTCTTGAAACAAATGATCGTGATGTAGCCGCCGGTGGGCGAGCCGAAGACGTGGCCCTCGCCGTTCTCGTCGGTCTGGCATTTTTCCATCGTGCCAAAAAACGTGTCGCTGGTGCCGAGGCTGATGGCGGCCTGGCCGGGCTTGATGAGGCCGAGGCCGATGACGCTCGCGGGATTGTCGCCGGTCCAGACGGTGGCGAGCGCCTCGGGATTCAATCCAAATTTTTCGACGAAATAATTGCTGACTTTGCCGATGACGTGGCCGGACGGCGCGAGCGGCGGCAGTTTCAATTTCAAGCTTGGCGCGGTCGCCTTGAGCGCGTCCGTGTCCCAGACTTTGTGGCGGATGTCCATCAGGTTCATGCCCGCGCCGTCGCCGAAATCCACCGGCGCGATTTTTCCCGCGAGCAGCGACGCCATGAACGAGCTCACGAGGGCGATGCTGAAAGTTTTTGCGTAGGCGTCCGGCTCGGTCTTGTAAAACTTGCGGATTTGCGGGCCGGTGAAGCGCTCAAACGCATCCGAGCCGGTGCGCGAGGCGGTGTATTTGATGCCGCCGAGTTTTTTGCGGATCTCGGCGCACTCGGCGGCGGTCGAGGAATCCATCCAGATGGGCGCAGTCTTGCGCGCAAAAACGCCGCGCAGATTTTCGACCAGCGGTTTCTGCGGATCCAGGTTTGCCAGCGTGGCGTCAATCCGTTCGTTGAAGCAGACCGAGCCGTGCTGCTGGCCGCAGCCGCTCACGGCGAGGATTTCGCCGAGCGCGACGCCGTCTTTTTTCATGGCGGCGAAAAGCAGGTCGAGCGCCTCCGCCCACATCAACGGCGGACTGTGCTTGACGAGCGGGTCGCGGCCGGGCAGCACGCCGTTCTGCGTTTTGTAATGCGGCAGCGATTTGTCGAAGTTCAGCGACTTCTCATAAACCACCTTGCGCGTGCCGAGGTCAATGACGACGGCGCTCAAGCTTTGCGTGCTGGAATCGAGTCCAAGAAATAGTTTGGCCATGTTTTCGGGATTAAACCACATTGCGGCGGCAAGAGCGATGGGATTTTTATCGCTGCCCGGCCGCAGTGTGCAACTTGAATCTTCCCCCGACCGCAAAGGGTTGCGGAGCGCGGCGTTTGTGCGTCATGGCCAGACGCCAGCGCGACGTTTGCACCTGCCGGAAAGCGAAGGTTCTGGCACGCCAGCCGCAGCTTCGTCGTCCGCCGTCCCCGTGAAACTTCGCGCGCCGGGCAATCCGGTCAGCTTTTCGAGGTGCGGAATCCGCCCGCGATCCAGATGACAAGGCAAATCAGCAGAATCAGGCCAAGCCCGCTGCCGCCGATGACGGGACCGCCAAAATAAAACCCGCCGCCGCCGAACAAGAGAAGCAGAACCACCATGAGTAATAATATATTCATGCCAGCAAGATAACCCTTCGCTCCACGGTTGCTATGGGGTCTTCTACCCATGGAGCAGGAGCCTCGTCCGTGTCCCCTTGAAAATCCGCGCGTGGGATGGGCATTGATATTTCGCCCATGCCTATGCGTCACGGCCAAACGCCTGCGCGACGTTTGCACCTACCGGAAAGCGAACCGCTCTGGCGCGCGCCGGACGCGGCTTCGTCGTCCGCGCATTGGCTTGTCTTTGAAAATAGCCCAGCCATTTATGGCTGGGTTCACGGTTCGGGAAGGTTCATAGTCCCGTCAGGGACGAAAGAAAATTGTCTGCCGTCCCTGACGGGACTTTGTAATTTAGATTGCGTTGTTCCCAGCCATAAATGGCTGGGCTATTGTCGGCGGCCAAAATACATTGAGACAATTATGCACTCATTCAATTCCTGCCTGATGCATTGCGTGTTCTCCACCTCGGAACGGCATCCGTGGCTCACGCCGGCCATCCGCGAACGGCTCTAGCCGTATCTCGGCGGCGTTGGCGACCATGTGCATTTGCTTTTGAGTTTGCCTGCGACGCTTTCCGTTTCCAAGGCGATGCAATTGTTGAAAGGCAATTCCTCGAAATGGTTGCGTGAGACATTTCCCGAACTCCGGCCACAAGGTTTTGCATGGCAGGAAGGTTTTGGCGCATTCAGCATCGGCGTGTCGGGCGTGGAGGATACGATTCATTATATCCAGACGCAGGAAGAACATCATCGGAAGAAAAGTTTTCGTGAGGAGTTGGAAGTTTTCTTGAAGAAGCACGGATATGATTACACGGCGGAGATGTTGAATTGAATTTCTTTCGTCCCTACGGGACTTTTTATGTTGATGACGTTTAACCCAGCCATAAATGGCTGGGCTATTTTCAGCGAAGCCTGCCTCACCGCCTGCCGCGTCATGGCCAAGCGCCTGCGCGACGTTTGCGCGTTGCCGGAAAGCGAACCGCTCTGGCGCGCTGGACGCGGCTTCGTCGTCCGCGACCTGCCGGAGTGCGCCCGTCCCCGGGCGCAGGAACATGGCCAAGCAAGCCGTCATCGGATTGACCGGAGCGTGCAGCAGTTGGGACATTGCAGCGGCCGGGGACGGCCGCACTCCGCCGTCATCGCCCTCGGCGGCATCCCGAACAAGGTGCAGGTCGGCGACATGGATTTTGAAAATAGCCCAGCCATTTATGCTGGCTTGTGTTGTATGCGGAATCCGCCCGTGAGATGGAGCCCAATACAATTCAACAGAATCAGGCCAGTCAGTCCGCCGCCCGGACCTCCCAAGCAAAATCCGCTGCCAGCGAACAACAACAGAAGCATAACTACGAGGAATAATGTTTTCATGGTTTCAAAATGTTCTGGCAGAAGCACTGACACGCGCTGTTACTTCGTAATTTTCAAGCCGTTCTCTTTCCAGGATTCGAAGCCGCCGTCCATTTCCATGACGGAATAGCCCTTGGCGGCGAACTGCATCGCGGCGTGCGCGCCCATATGACAGTTTTGGGCATAGCAGTAAATGATGTTCATCGTATCCCGGCGCAGGCCGGCCAGCGTGCCCCATTTTTCCTGCGGAAGATTGATCGCGCCGGGGACATGGCCCTTCTTGAAATCTTTGGACTCGCGCACGTCTATGATGACGACATCCTCTTTTTTCCCGATCTGGCGGCTGATTTCGACGGGGCCGGTCGTGAAAGCCATTTTGTCGGCGAAGAATTGCTTCGCCTTCGCCGCGTTGCTCTTGAATGTTTTGGTCATAATGAGTTGGTCGCGGGTGAGTTCGTTGCGGATGATGTGGTTTTAGGCAGCAACAGCACGAACACCTGCTGATAAAGTTTATCCATGTCCACAGCGATGCCGGCGAGCGCATGGGCGCGATCGGGTTGCGGCTCGTTCAGGCTGGCGACTGCCGCCAGATGCCAGGCATAGCCCAGCGCCTCGGTCTGGGTTAAAAGCAGGGTCAGTTCAAAACGGTCGCCGGTCTGGCCCAACAATTCCTTCTCCTTGGTTGAGGCGATGGCATCGCGCGTGGCCGTTTCACCCGGCGGCAGGCGGAGGTCGTCCAGATTTATCGTCGGGTCGTCCTTGGCAAATTGCTCCAGCAGCACGGCTCCGGTTGCGGAAGTGGTGGCAATCTGCTTCACCAGTTTTTTCACATCGGCGTGTTCGGGCTTGATGAAGCGCAACATGCTGACGTCTGATTGCTCGGCCAGGAGTTGATGGAGCAGGCTGTAGCAATTGTTCCGCGTGGATTGCGACGCATCGCCCCCGGACGAAGGCGCGGCCTTTGGCGATTGGCAACCCGTCAGGATACAGGTGGCAGATAACAGCGCGATGAACCACGTTTTCATAAATTTGGCAGCAAGCAATACGGTTATCGAAACGTTATTTCTTCATGGCCGTGACGTGCTGCCAGTGCGCCTCCACCTTTGAAAGTCCGCGCCAGCGTATCAGCTTTTCGCGCTGCGGAATCCGCCCATGAGAAAGACGACAAGGCAAATCAGCAGAACCAGGCCAAGCCCGCTGCCACCGATGACGGGGCCGCCAAAATAAAACCCGCCGCCCCCGAACAAGAGAAGCAGAACCACCATGAGTAATAATATATTCATGCCCGTAAGATGACACACCAATGCGACGGTTTCTATGGGGTCTTCTACCCATGGAACAGAGAATCGTCCGCCGTCCCTTTGAAAATCCGCGCGTGGGGTGGGCAATGATATTTCGCCCATGCCGGTGCGTCCTGGCCAAACGCCTGCGCGACGTTTGCAGCCTGCCGGAAAGCGAATGCTCTGGCACGCCGGACGCTCCTCAATTTCATCGTAGCAGCCAGCGTGAGCCGGCTCAAACTGCTCACCCGCCGGAATAATGAGCGGACTGACGTCCGCTGCTACGAAAGTAACCGTAGGTGACGAGGTGACGAGGCTCACTATTTTTATTCCGAATTCAAAATTCCGAATTTGAAATGAGCCTCCTCACGTCGTCTCCTGCGATTGAAAAAGGTGGCGCGGGCGCGTCCCGCCTGCCGTGTTCGGCGTCGTGCCGGACATTCAATTCACCGGCGGTTTCTTGTCGTGATCCGGCGTGGCATCTTTCCGGTCGTCCTTCGGCGCGACATCTTTCGCGTCTTCCTTTCGGTCTTGATGCACATCGGCAGGCTTCCAATCTCTCGGATATTTCTGACGCATCTCTACATGATGGTTTGCCGGGGAGTCATGCCAGTCCATGTGCGCAGACGGTGAAGCCAGCAGCACGTCAACCGTGACACCCTCCGGTGCTGGTGCCCAAACCCACGCGTCGCCTCTCAAATAATAGTATTGGTGCCGGCCGCTGTCGTAATAGACGTCATAGTCGGGGTAATAAACATAGTCGTCCTGCACCACCACGGGCGCCACGATTACCGGAGGTGCCACCACAATCGGTGCCACATCTATCCCAATGCTTACCCCGCCAGCGTAACCTGCGTTTTCGGTCAGCGCCGCCAGAAGCACGGCACCCAGCACGAATCCAACCTTGTTAGTAATGTTAGTTTTGAAGAAATGTTTTTTGCCAATCATGGGATGAGAGGAATCCGGAAAAAATAGCGATGCCATGGGGTGTAACCCTACCGCAGATTTCAAGAGGCCTCCCCGAAAAGGAGAGCCGCAGTTATTTGGTGCCGTTCTGAATTCCCTGGCCGGCATCCTGCATATCCTTGCCAAAGCCGTTGGCCGTGTTGCAGCCCGTGCCGGCGAGGGTCACAAGTGCGGAGATGAACAATAGAACAATGATGCGTTTGTATAGCGGGGTCATAATTATGCCTGGTTGAATTATTTTTGCCGGATGCAGTTCAAGGTGCGATTTTACCGCCCATCCACGCCGGCAAATCCATTAACGATTGGTGCTTGCCGGCTTATTTGTATCCGTATCCGGTAAAACAATGGTTGCGGGCAAATTGGTGCTTGCAGCAGCCATGCCGTTGGTGTCGCTCACACTTGAATTAGTGGATTGAGCATCGGTTGAATTGCCGGGAGTGTTTTGTTTGCAACCCGCCAGCACGACCGTGGCCAGAACCGCGATTGCCAATAATGCAATGGTTGATTTCATAAGTTCATTAAAGTTATCGTGTGGCCCGATACTTCGCCATGGGGTATAACCCGAAGTGCAAGGCCGGCGCAATCCGCCGCAAGAATTTGTCTTTTATTGGTATTCCCCGTGCGGTTTTTCCAAGGAACATGGACGATGCTCCGACTCGTGATCGTAACATGAATAATTGAAAAACTGGTCGTAGAAGCAACGCACTCTGTGCATGATAGAACTGTGGGAGCAAAGCATCTGACCGAAAACGAATATCGTCGCAACGAAAAGGCGGTCTTGAAAACTATCGCTGATTGTGATGCTTTGATTCGCAGGCTTGGCATTCGTGCCGCTGAACCCGTTCACCCTCTCCGGTCAAAACTGACCGGAAAAGCCTCCAATCTCTCAAATCAGGATGCTAACCTTTCTCACAATCTTCCCGCATCATCATGGCTTCAAAGGCGTCAATGTCCGGGCGGCCAGCCTTGTCCTTTTGTTTGACCTGGATGGGTTGCCAGCGTTCTTTCAGGCCGAGTTCGCCTTAAGGATTTGGCGGCGGGGTGGTCTTCTTGGTCTCGTCCGTCTTGGTCGTGGTGCCATCCGCTGATTTGGTGACGGTGGAATCCTTCGTTTTAACCGTGCCGTCATTGCTGACGGTGCTGGATTTTTCGCTCGAAACCTGGCGGTCACACCCGACCAGCAGAAATGACAACGACAGGGCGGACATGGCCGCGCAAGTTACAATTTTATGATTCTTCATGCCGACAAGATATGTGCTGGGCTGGAGATTGATATGGGGTGTTACCCTATGTCCCCTTCCTTTTGTGGGCCAGAGGCGGATGGGTTTCTGAATTCTCCTTCACCACCGCGATCATCTCTTCCATGCCTTCCTTGATTTCGTGAACCTGCGGATGCACTTCCTTGATGAGGTCGTGCTCGATCTTGGAAAGTTTCTCGATGCGTTTGCCCTGCTCGCGCAACTGATCCAACAGGATATTCTGTTTGGTTGAAAGCCGGTGCATCCACCAGAAGCAGACGCCCCAGCAAATTGTGCCGGCCAGGGTCATCCAGAAGGCGAGGACGTTTTCATTCATTTTTGTAGGAGCCAGGGTAACGAGGCTCAATTTTTTGGAAACAAAAGTTTGTTTAGAGACTCCTTACGTCGTCTCCTACAAGACGATTCGCTAGACAATGGTCAACTGCACGCCGTCACATGACTTTGTGAAAACGCGGTTAGCTTTTGCTTCATGTTGTCATGCTGGATTCGGCGGGGTGGTGCGGAAAGCTTTATCTTCCGGTTTCAATCACAATCCGTGCCATTGTCCGTCAGTTCCATTGATTCGCATATGGGGTAAAACCGTGCCTTCGATCACGGGAAAATTTGAAAGCCCCGTGAACACCGGAGGAAACGTGTTCGCCGGACGATGCCGGTCCGAACAAAACTTCATTTCGTCCGGGCTGTGCAAATGTTTCAAGCGCGGCAAAATCATTTTCCAAGATACTTCGACGGGTTGCGGATGCGGTCGAGCCGTTCGGCTTCATGCAGGTCCAGGATCTTCTGCCGCCGCCTCTGCCTGGTGGCGCTGGTGATGGTTTTGGGAATCGCGCAAACCTGCCTGAACCCCCGGGTGAAAGCCAGGCAGACGAACTTCAATGGGTTCATGGGTGGATGACCCGTTCGCCGGCCGGGGTTCGGTTTTGCCCGTCAGACGCTCTTGGGTTTCACGAGCAGCAGCACGATTCCGCCGACGAGCGCGAGCGCACCGGCGGCGGGCGGGATGAAATGGCTGTCGGTGGTCGCAATGTGCATACCGAGAAAATCAATGGTCTTTCCCGGCGTTGTGAAGCTCAAGCCCGAATAGGCGAGCACCACGATGCCCAAAGTGATGAGCAGGACGGCGACGATGGTTTTTGGGTTCATATAAAATTGATGGCGGAAGCGTCCGTCACACGGGATTTCTGCCGGAGATGAGCCGGAGCAGAACCATCACGATGGCGATGACGAGGAGGATATGGATGAAGCCGCCGATTGTGGTTCCCGTCACCAGCCCCAGCAACCACAGGATGATCAGCACCATTGCAATTGTGTATAACATAAAATCTCCTTCGGTTGGCTTGCCGGCGGGCGCGCTTTCGCACCCGCCGGCAATTGGTGAACGGTTTAGTTCGCGGCCACGGGCGCGGCGACGGTCATGTTGTTGACCACGCTGGTCACGCCGTTGATGTCGGTGGTGAGCTTGGTGACAAGGCTCTTTTCCGCGTCGTTTTTGGCAACGCCCGTCAGGGTGACGACGCCGTCCGCCGTTGAGACGCCGGTGTGGATGGCACTGGTCGAATGATGCGACAGCAACGCCGACTTGACCTGCGCGGTGATGGACGCGTCGTCAATCTTGTCGCCGATGGTCGAGTCCGGCGCGGCCGGGTTCCTGGCAATCGTCATCTCGTTGTTGACGGACTTGACGTTGTCAATGTCCTTGGCGTATTCGGTGGTGAGTTCCTTCTGCGCCATGCTGCTGGCTTCGCCCTGCAGGGTGACGACGCCGTCCTTGGTATAAACGGAGGTGCCGGTGGCGCTCACGTTGCGATGGAACAACAGCGTGGTTTTCACTTTCGCGGTGATCCAGGTGTCGGAATGTTCGGCGGGCTGCCCCCCTTTGATCTGGAGCTGGTTGTCCACGCTCTTGACGCCGGGCAAACTGGCCACGGTGTTTTCAGCGAGTGATTTGTGCGAATCATCGGCGACCGTGCCGGTCAGGGTGACGACGCCATCCTTGGAAGAGGTCGTGATGGAATCGTCCTTGAGGACGGTTTTGAACGTGTAGGACTTGGCGGCGGACGACTCGATGCGGCTGTCCGAGTCGGCGGCGCGCAAAGGCGAACTGGTGATTAACATTGTGCTCACGACGGCCGCGAGCGTTAGGGGGAACATGGTTTTCATTTTTTTATCTTTCGTTTGTTGCGTTGTTGGTTTTTAACACTGGACACAAATTGAGGGATACGCCGGCGATTGGCTATGGGGTGTAACCCTACCGCGCATTTTTGGGGCACTCTTCGAAGACCATGGAGCTAGGGAAGGGATGGACAAAACCAGAATTCCGTATTCCTTGGCTTGTTGCAAATGGCTTGGAGCAGCCAGTGAGATGACGTGAGGCTATTCGGCCTAATCAACGCCAGCCCTGCCAATGCCCGCACCCAAAGCGCAATACAATCTAGCCGACGCCAAAAAGTATTTTAAGGAACACCTGTCGGTCGGCGATTATTACGCCGAAGGGCAAACGATCCCCGGATGCTCATGGAGTGCGGAATGACTTTTCTAAAAAGCCGGCGGGCGGCGGGCGGCATTTTAATTTTTCCAGGCAACTCTGCTCTCGTCCTCGTTCTTGCAATCGAACCAATTCAAAAATCGAAGACGAGGAGGATTTGTCAGGTAGGGTTTCACCCCATGGCGGCCTGATGTCCCGGTGGATTATTCTCATTCCATGAATGACAAAAAACTTTTCTTCAAAACCAACAAGGCCGGATGCGTGCTGGGTGCCGTGCTGCTGACCATGCTGACCGGCTGCGTGGGTTATGTTGACGGGCCGCGCGCCGGAGTTTATGTGGCGCCGCCCGTGGTGGAAACTGCGGTCGTGGTGCAGGACGACTATGTTTATTACCCCGACTACGAGGTCTATTACAGCAGCAGCCGGCACGAATACGCCTACCGGGAAGGCAGCGCGTGGGTTTCGCGGCCGGCTCCGCGCGGGGTCACGGTGAACGTGCTGCTGGCGTCGCCGTCAGTGCGGATGGATTTCCACGACTCCCCGGCGAATCACCACGCGGAAGTCGTCCGGCAATATCCGAAAAATTGGAAGCCGTCCGCCCCGAAGCAGGCGCCCAAAGAAAATCAAAAGGACGGCCAGCGCGATGATCGCGGGGAAAACAACGGACGCTGACCGGACAAACCACCTTCGCCCATTGAAAGGATTATTATGCTGGGAACTATTTTATTGATTGTGCTCGTCCTGATGCTGCTCGGCGCGCTCCCGACCTGGCCGCACAGCCGGAACTGGGGTTACTATCCGAGCGGCGGGCTGGGCCTGCTGCTGGTGATTCTGCTGGTGCTGGTTTTGCTGGGAAGAATTTGAGCGGCGGATCACGCAATCCAAACGAAGAAAGAATTCATGTTGCAAAGCATCAAACAATTATACGGGGAAAAACTCGGGGCGCTGGATGGCGAGATCGGCCGGGTGCGGGATTTTTATTTCGACGACCAGAAATGGGCGGTTCGCTATGTGGTCGCCGACACGGGAGCCTGGCTGACGAGCCGGCAGGTGCTGCTCTCGCCGCGCGCCTTGGGCGGCCTTTATCAGGATGGCAAAGTCATGCTCGCGAACCTGACCCGGAAACAAATCGAGGACAGCCCGCCGATCGAATGGCACAAGCCGGTGTCGCGCCAGTTTGAAGAGGAGTATCACCGTTATTACGGCTGGCCTGATTACTGGCAGGGCGACGGGTTGTGGGGCGTGAACGAGTTTCCGATCTTGACCGTGCCGCCGAAATCTTTGCCCGGCGCGCCGGCGGTTGCCAGCCAGCGCCAGCACGAACCCGCCGAGGATCATCTGCGCAGCACGCAGGCCGTGACGGGCTATCATCTTCAGGCCAGCGACGGCATCACCGGCCACGTCTGCGATTTTATGATGGACGACCAGAACTGGGCGATTGGCCAGCTTGTCGTCAGAATCGGCCACCGGTTCACCGGCCAGGAAGTTTTGATTCCGACAAATAAAGTCAGCCGGATCAGTTATGAGGACTCGACGGTGTTCGTCAGCCTGACCAAGGAAGCCGTCGGGCAAGGTTCCGCGCGCAATCCGTCTCCGTTCGTCGCCGCCAAATGAAACCGCCAGCCGTTCTTTTTTTTATGAAACAAAATAAATTCCCCCCCAACCAAAAACCAGCCGCCGCCCCGCTGCCGGCGGCGGGCTTGAACCCAAACGAAATTAATTTTGCGCCGTCGCCGGACGCGGTGGCCCGCAAGGCCTACTTCAGTTATGTGAACCAGGGTTCGCCGCAGGGACACGAGGTGCAGCACTGGCTGGCCGCCGAGGCGCAATTGATCGCGGAACGCAACCTGACCCGCGTCCACGGATTTCACAACAAGACGTAAATTTTATTTCCCCGCCGACCATGAAAGACCCCGTCTATAAACTCATCGAACTCACCGGCACGTCCGCCACGTCCGTCGAGGACGCCGTGGACAAGGCCGTCAAGCGCGCCCACAAAACCATCAAGGACTTGTGCTGGTTTCAGGTGGTCGAAACGCGCGGCAACATCGCCAAGGGAAAAGTGCATCACTGGCAGGTGACCATCAAAGTCGGTTTCGCCGTTAAAGACTGAACGCCACAAATTAATTTTAAGAAGATTATGACCAAGGAAACCACGACCGCCGGATTGAACGTCACCCGCGAACAGATGATCCAGTTGTTGAACGAGGATTTGGCGGGAGAATATCAGGCCATCATTGCCTACACGGTTTATAGCCAGGTGCTGAAAGGAGCCGCTTACACGGACATCGCGGGGGAATTGGAATTGCACGCCGCCGAGGAATTGCAGCACGCCATAAAAATTGCCAGGCAGATAGACTATCTCGGCGGGATGCCTGGCGTGACGCCCAAGCCGGTCAAGACTTCAAGCGACCCGGTCGAAATGCTGCGCGCCGATTTGGAAAACGAACGGACGACGGTGGGCCGCTATCGCGAGCGCATCCGGCAGGCCGAGGCGATGGGTGAATTTGGATTGAGCGAGACCCTGCGCGCGATCATCGTGCAGGAGCAGGAACATGAAATTGATTTGAGCGCCGCGCTCGGCATCAACGTGCCGCTGGCGATACGGCCTGCGGACGGCAAAATGGTCTGAACCAGGCCAAGCGCATTTATGCCTCAAGGCGACAAATCCAGCTACACGGACAAACAGAAACGTCAGGCCGCGCACATCGAAGCCGGTTACGAGAAAAAAGGTGTCAGCACGAAAAATGCGGAAGCCCGCGCCTGGGCCACCGTCAACAAACTCACCGGCGGCGGCAAAAAAAGCGGCTCCGGACGCAACCAAAAATAATTTGAAATCATGCCAGCCTTAAGCACCAGACAAATCAAGCTTCATTTGCAGGACGTTCCCGACTGGTCGAAACACGCGCAAACCATTTGCCGCACTTTCAAGTTTGAAAGCTTCATGACCGGCATAGATTTTGTCCGTCGCATCGCCAAGCAAACCCTGAAAATCAATCATCAACCGGATATTGACATACGTTTTGACCAGGTGACGTTGACGCTCACCACCCACGATGCAGGCGGGATCACCCAAAAAGATTTCTCGCTCGCCCGGAAGTGCGACGAAATTTTCGCCCGATTTCTGGCGGCATGATCAACGCGGATTTCAAACCAAACCAAACCAAAAATAAAAACATGAACACACCCATCATTGACCGCGACCTCACCAAACAAGCCCCGCACAGCCCGCGCGAGCGCGTCGCCGGATTCGCCATCGCGAGCCGGGCGGTTGACAAATGCCGCGCCACCCTGGCGGGCAAGGCCGGCGAATATCATTTTGATTGTCCGCTGGACAATATGCTTTTCAGTTTCAAGGGCATCACCGGCGACCAGTTCAAATCCGCCGTGCAGTCCGCGAAAAATTACGAGGACGTCGGCGTCTGGCTGCTGGCCAACGGCACGGCCAAGACGCCGCCGGAAATCGAGGACTGGTCGGATGACGCGGAGGCCGGCAGCATGATGAAAAATCCCGAAAAGCGCGCCTACTTCATCGAGAATTGCGCCAGGCTCAAGCTGAACCCGGAGAAGACGACCACCTTTGACTGGCTGGAAGCCGACGACCGCGCGAGCTTCAGCCACAAGTAAAACCATCGCCATCCGCCAAACCACGATCAACCGAAATCCATGAAAACACCCGGCCCAAAAAACACCGCCACAACGCCAACCCCCGTCTTCCCGCAAACGCTCCACCGCCTGCGGCCCAGTCCCGGGGCGTCCACGGAAAAATCCAAAAAGCGGGACAACACCTTTTCCCAATCCCGCGACACGCACGAGGATCGCGGCACGCGTGAAATGAAAACCTCCCGCAACGACCAGACCTTTCACGCACGATAATTTTCCCATGAAAACAAATCCATTGAAGGACGGGGTTTTGACCGCCAGTTCCGCCGGCATCGGCACGGTGACGCGCGACATGGTTCGCGCCCGCGCGGCGGAACTGGTCGTCATGGACGGACGGCCGCCGAAGGCCGCGACGATGTCCGACTTTGCGCAGGCCAAACGGGAATTGACGGGCGAACCGGACTTGGATCCGAAAGAGGCGGTGCTCGAATCCGCCCCCGAATCCGAACGCTGGGATCCGCTGCCCGGCTCGACCGGGCACCAGGCGCCGGTGGCCGCCGGCGAAGATGAGGACGCCGAAGGCCGCAGTGACAATGAACGGCTCACCGAGGAAGGCATCGCCGGAGCGGAGCACGAGCAAATGCTCCAGGCTGCAAAAAATGGCGGAGGACAGCCTTGAATTTTAACCGGCCCGGAACAAAACGCCCGGACGGGTCTCCGCCGCAAATTTTTTGCATTCCGCCGCGACTTCAAACAGTTTTGCGCCATGAAAATTGAATCTTTCTGGAGAAATTTTTTTTTGACGGTGACGGCTTGCGCTTTTTTTATCGCGCCATTGGTTCGTGCGCAGGATGCGACGCTGACTTTGACCGTGGCCGCCGAACCGGTCACGGCGGGCGGCAGCGTGGGCGTCTGGCTGAACGCGCTCAACATTTCGGGCAATGAAATTTCGTGGACGTTTCCGACGGTGATCAGAAGAAAAATCATTTCCGCGCAAGGCACGTTCGACGGCCCGCTGGAATTGCGCCCGGCGGAATCCAACACGGTCGTGATTGCGCCCGGCGCATTTGTCCGGCGCGAATATGTCTCCACCGTGCCGGGTCAAATCACGGGGCAGGTCGTGATGGAATTTCCCGGGCTGAACGTCAACCGCGCCGTGCTGGACGTGCTGGCTCCGGCGTCAACCGCGATGGCACCGGGGGGAAAAACGAATTCGTTTTTCACCCGGTTCATCAAGGAAGCCGAGCCGGAAGAGCCGGGCAAGGGTTTTGAACCCGGCCGGTTTTTCAAGGAGCACATTTCCGGCTACGAGCCGATGTATTTCATCGGGGGCACAAAATCGCCCAACGTGAAATTCCAGATCAGTTTCGCCTATCAGCTTTTGAACAACGACGGCCCGCTTGCGGAAAAAGTCCCCGCGCTCAAGGGCTTTCACATCGCCTACACGCAGACCTCACTGTGGGATTTGAACCTCCCGTCCCCGGCGTTTTACGACACGAGCTACAAGCCGGAATTTTTCTATGCCTGGGAAAATGTGACGGGGGCGCGGCCGGACGACTGGTTCCAACTTGATTTGCAGGGTTCATTAAAGCACGAGTCCAACGGCAGGGGCGGCACGGAAGAGCGCAGCCTGAACATCGCGTATTTCCGGCCCACGGTGACGCTCGGGCGCGACGACGGCCTGCAACTCACCTTGCAGCCGCGCGTGTGGACCTACGTCGGCGACTTGAGCGACAATCCCGATATGCCCGACTATCGCGGCTACGCGGACTTGCGGACCATCGTGGGCTGGGAGCGCGGCTTGGAATTGTCGGCGCTGGGACGGATGGGCAAGGACGGAAATCACCAGAGCGTGCAGCTCGACCTGACTTATCCGACGATGAGATTTTTCGGCAGCTTCAGTTTGTATCTGGACGTGCAATACTTCACCGGCTACGGCGAGAGCCTCCTGGGTTACAACCAGAAATCCGACGAACTCCGCATCGGCTTCGCGCTGTTCCGGTAAAACACCCTGACGTTTATTCTTTCACCAGGACGATTTCATCGCGGTCGGGTTGTGCAAGGTGAATAACTTCACCGGCGGCGGCCTGCCGGGAAAAAAGCTGCGCGGGAACCAACTGCAGGCTGTTGTTGCGCCAGACCAGATCCGGCGACCCGACGGCTTTGAATCCGGCGGCGGTCAAAAATGAAGGTGCTGCCGCGCGTTGGGTGGCCATGACAAAAACGGTGGCGGGCCGCGTGAGCTTGAATGTCAAATCCGTCTGCTGGCCGTTCTTCGTCACGCGGCGCAGGGCGATCCATTTCGCACCTTCCACCGCCGCCGGCAGCGTGTCGAAGGAATTGTCCGCCGTTGAATCGAGGTCGTAATAAATCGGCCATTGCGCCTGCACCGGCATGTCCATGAAATAGGCGCGGTTGTCCGGGTTGGAGGTTTGCAAATCGGTGACGAGCGGATTGGCCACCGGCAGTTCCGGCAGTCCGTTCGTGCCGTAAAAATAAATCACGGCGGAATCGCTGTGGCCTGCGCCGTCGGAAACGGTGACCGTGTTTTTGCCCGTGTGGAGCGGCGTCTTCCAGAAAAAGACGTTGTCCACGCGACGCCCGTTGGCCTGGGCGTATTGGCCGTTTTCAAGCGTGGAGATTTTTTCGCCGTTGAGCGTGAGCGTCAATTGCGCCGCGCTGCTGTAGGCTTTGATGCCGTTGTCCACCGCGCCGGTGCGGATGAAATAGCGCTGCGAAGTGATATGCACCGTCGGTTCGGCCGGGCGCAGGAAGCAGCGGTAAAGATAATAGACATCCTTTTTGTCGCCAGCATAAGTCAGCAAACCCTTCGTGTTCCAGCCGACGGGCTTCTTGTATTTCACGTCGCTGAAATCGCGCATCGTCCACCACGCGAAGATGCCGATGGAGCCGTTGTTTTCCTTGATGACCTCCTGAAACCGCGCCTCGGCGACGAGCTGCTGATATTCCTCAGGTTCATACCGGTCCACCCTGAACGTGGCGGCGGCGTAGTCGGAATGGATGGTCGTCACGCCGCCCGCGCCGGTCTCGCTTACATAGCCCTGCTTCGCAAAATTCCAGCCGTTCGTGTCCCGGCCATACCAGCCGGGATAGGAATTGATGCCGTGAAAATCCACGTTGGTGGCTTTCATGTTGGCGACGACGACGAGGCGCGTGGAGTCGAGCGCCCTGACGACGGGCGCTTCGCGGTCGGCGACATTCGCGCTGGCTTCGTTGCCGACGGACCAGACGGCGATGGACGGATGGTTGTAATTTTGCTTCACAAATTCCGTGGTGATCTGGTCCGCCGTCGCGCCGGGCTGGTCCGAGCTGTTGCTGTGGCCGTTTTCCGCCCAGCAGAAAATGCCCAGCCGGTCGCACAAGTCATATTCCAGTTGCGCGTGCGGATAATGCGGCAGGCGGATGAAGTTGATTCCCAAATCCTGCATGAGCGCGTAGTTGTTGAGAAAATCATCATCCGACATCGCCGAGGCCTTCGACTCGATTTCCTGGTGCAAGTTTGCGCCCGCGAGAATGATCGGTTTGCCATTCAATGTCACCCGTCCGCTGGGAATGTCGAAAACGAGATTGCGAAAACCGGCCGGCTGTGTGACTGCATCCACCACCTTGCCGTCGCGCAACACTTCGACTTTCACATGATACAAATTTGGCGCGGCGGGCGACCACAGTTTGGGCTGCTCCACGACGCCGCTGAATTCAACGGTCGCGCGCGCGCCCGCCGGAATGTTCGTGCTGCCGCTGAAAACTTTCACCGGCGCGCCGGACGGATCAAGCAGCGTCGCGCGGACTTCGGCGTCTTGCGCGGTGGTGGAAGCATTTCGCACCAGCGCTTGCACCGACAAATCCGCGCTGGCGGCGGAAACATTTTTCGGCGTGATGTAAACGCCCGGCGATGCATAGTCCGTCGGGTCAATGTGCAGCGGGTCGGTCGCGACGAGCCAGACCTTGCGATACAGCCCGCCCCAGACCGTGTAAAGCCGGCTGCGGTCGGGCAGGCAGTCGGCGTAATCCTTCGGGTCATTGTCCACCCGGACGGCCACAACATTTTTCCCCGGCTGCAAATTCTCCGTCGCGTCAAAAGTAAAGCGCGTGTAGCCGCCGCGGTGCTGCCCCAGATGCTTGCCGTTCACATAAACATCCGTAATCGTCGCCGCGCCTTCAAAGACGAGATAAAGCCGCTGGCCGGAAAATTCCGGCGGCACCGTGAAATCCCGGCGATACCAGCCCTGCGTGATGCCGGCCAAATCCGCGCGCGTCTGGAAAACATGCGGCACGCTCACCGCCTGCCACGGCGCGGCGGCAAATCCATCCGAGCCGATCTCCGGCAAGATTGAATTGGTGCCTGCGCCGGTGAACTGCCAGCCGTCGCCCGACAGCAGCACTTCCGCGCGGCTGGAAGTTGCCGCTTGAGCGTCAGCCTTGCCGCCGATTAAACCGGACAACGCGCCGGCACCGGCCAGCAATGGCACAAGGAACATTTTCATTTTCATAAATTATCGTCAGGCGGCTTCGTGGCTGTTCTGTTTCATCAATTGAATGAAAAAACGCCGGTGAATTCAAACACGGATTTGCGCCGTGGTGAAACATCTGAAACTGCGCATCAAAAAAATCCACCGCCCGCCGGCGGCGTTTCCTGATCCGGCTGGCAGCAAAAAGGCGCGGATAAAAATGTCCGCGCCCGGTTTTTTTATCCGCGAATTTAGCGGTCAATAATGTGGAGATTATACTCCGGCGAGAACGCGCTGTCCGGTTTCGGCTCCGTGCCGAAGTTGTTGTAGAGATAATCAAACTTGAAACGGTAGGCGACGCTGCTGGCCGTCGGCGGCACCGGCACCAGGCCTTCCCAGCGGTTCGGGACAACCGGCACGGGGCGCAACGGATACAGTTCGCCTTTGACGAGGACGTAGGGCTTGACGCTGTCCCAGCGCACCGACTGCTGCTTGGAGTTGAAGGAGACCTCGACGGGATAAAGGTTGTTCGCGTTGCGCGTCTGCTGGTTCGGCGTCAGGCGCGTGAACGTCCCGGCGCAGCCCGTCAGCATCAGCACCGGCAAAAGGGGCAGAAATTTTTTCCAATTCATGCTGGCAGGTTTGCAAAACGCGCTTGGTTTGTAAAGTTGGATTTCAGGGCTTGAACGGCAATCCAGTTTCAGCTATCTAACCGCGAATGAATTCCCCTAGCCCTGACCGTCCCGCTGCGAGCAATTATCGCTGGGTCATTTGCGCGCTGCTGTTTTTCGCGACCACTTTCAATTACATGGACCGGCAGGTCATCAGCTACCTGAAAGATTATTTTTGCCGTCCGTCGCACCAGGCCGGAGATCCGCAAACATTTTCGCGCGGCGATCTGATGGATTTGCCCGTCTTTTCCAGCGAGCTAAAACAGCCGGCAAACACCTTGACCGCGTTCGTCAGGACTAATTTGTCCGATTCGACGCTGGCAGCCTTGCAGTCTTACAAAGGCCCCGGTTCGGATGCCACTTCCTTGCAGACGAATCTGGTGCATGACCTCAATGTGTTGATTGGCGGCCAGTCCATTTACGACGCGCAACGTTTTGCCGGTGTGACACTGCGTCCGGAAACACAAAAACTGCTCGCCTCAAATCCGACCGGAGACGGGCTTCTTCATTTGAACCGGCTGCTGCTGGACGACGCCTATCCGCGGGAAATTTCGCGCGACGGATTTGGCTGGTCGAACACGGACTTTGCAAATTTGACTTCCTTTTTCACCGCATTTTACGCCGGCATGACCATCATCGCCGGCTGGATCATTGACAAAATCGGGACGAAAATCGGCCTGGCGCTGTCGCTCATCCTGTGGTCGGTGTTCGGCATCGCCAACGCGTTCGTCGGTCGGCTGGTGACGATGCATATTCTGGTGCGCAGCGGGTTTGCCATCGGTGAAGGCGGAAATTTCCCCGCTTCCATCAAGACCGTCGCCGAATGGTTTCCCAAAAAGGAGCGCGCGCTGGCCACGGGCATTTTCAACAGCGGGTCAAATTTTGGCGCGATGGTCGCCGCGCTGTTCGTTCCCTGGTGCATGATTCACTTCGGCGACGAACTGGGATGGAAAATGGCCTTCATCATCACCGGCGCGGCGGGATTTCTGTGGCTGATTTTCTGGTTCTGGCTTTATGAAACTCCCGCGCGGCAAAAACGGCTTTCACGCGCCGAGTTCGACTACATCCACAGCGACAAGGACGAGGCAAAAGTCGAAGGGCAGCCGGTCAAAAGCGCTGGTTTCGGAAAATTATTTTCGTTTGATGGCCGGATTCCACGCTCCGCGTTTTGGGGAACGCTGATTTTGGCCGGCATCCTGACGCTGTTCATTTATTTGATGACAACCTTGATTGTTGTTCCCAACGGAAAAATTTATGTTCCCGGCGAAAGCGCGAAAGCGCTGCTCCAAAGTGTTTTTGTCGCCCCGGATTCCTCGCATCCCATTCTGGCGTTCCGGATTGCCTGGCTTGTCGGCGTGACCTGGATCTGCCTCGCGCTCCAGGTCAAACGCTGGCATGACCTCGGCAAAACCGGCTGGCTGGCGCTCATCAACCTTGTGCCGGCAGTCGGGACTTTGATTTCCATTTTCATTCTGGGATTTTCCAAGGATGTTTCCGGTGCAAATAAATTCGGCAGTCAGCCGACTCCCGGCGTTCTGGGACATCGCCCGACGTGGTCGTTCTTCTGGGGGAAATTTCTCACCGACGGCATCTGGTGGTTTTATCTGTTCTGGCTGCCGGATTATCTGACCAAGCAATTCAACATGAACCACGCCCAGATCATGATGCCCACGTTCATCGTCTATGGCGTCGCCATTGTTGGCAGCGTCTACGGCGGCAGCATTCCCCTGACGCTCATCAAACGCGGTATGCCGGTTTATCAAGCCCGCATGCTGGCCATGTTCCTCATTGCCCTCGCGCCGCTGGCCGTGCTGGCGACGCAATACTTTGGCAACGTCGGCCATTTCGGAAACATGGCTCCCATCCTGGCCATCACGATGATTTGCATCGGCGCCGCCGCGCATCAGGCTTGGTCGGCAAATCTTTTTACAACCGTGTCCGATATGTTTCCAAAAAAGTCCGTCGGTTCCGTCACCGGCATTGGCGCCATGGCCGGCGGGCTTGGCGGCGTGGTGGTCCAGCAATTCGCCGGCGGCTTGACCGATGCTTACAAGGCCAATCCTCAAACGGCCTATCTTATCATGTTTGTGATTTGCGCGTTGAGCTATTTGATCGCATGGACAATCATGAAAATTCTCGTGCCGCGCCACCAGACCATCACGGATTTGTAAAAACTTCCGGCCAAAAATCAAATGCCCGTTGAAGCCGGTCGCTTCAACGGGCTTTGACTTTCAAGCCTGATCACACATTGTAGGTGCTGGACGAAGTCGTGCCGCCCTTGCCGGTCCAGTTGGTGTGGAAGAATTGGCCGCGCGGCTGGTCCACGCGCTCGTAGGTGTGCGCGCCGAAATAATCCCGCTGCGCCTGCAACAGGTTCGCCGGCAAAACCGCGCTGCGGTATTGATCGTAAAACGCCAGCGCCGTGCCAAACGCCGGAACCGGTATGCCCTTTTTCGCCGCCGTCGCCACGATGTTGCGCCAGCCTTTTTGCGAGCGCTTGATCTCGCCCCGGAAATAATCGTCCAGCAGCAGGTTCGTGAGCTTGGGATTGTGGTCGTAGGCTTCCTTGATCTTGCCCAGAAATCGCGAGCGGATGATGCAGCCGCCCCGCCACATCAAGGCGATGCCCCCGTAGTTCAGGTTCCATTTGTATTCCGCCGCCGCCGCGCGCATGAGCATATAGCCCTGTGCGTAGCTCACGATCTTCGAGGCATAAAGCGCGTCGCGGATGTCGCCAATGAATTGTTTTTTCTTTTCAGGGTTCGCCGCGATGCCCGTCAGCGCCGGGCGCGGGCCTTTCAATTTCTTCGCCGCCTTCACCCGCTCGTCT
>Ga0224554_1000410_pt1 | contig 36350 bp, 31 predicted proteins | sample 714S22024metaG_FD_180666 | JGI IMG/M metagenome (GOLD analysis project Ga0224554, IMG submission 180666) | Peat soil microbial communities from Stordalen Mire, Sweden - 717 S2 20-24 | ecosystem: Environmental > Terrestrial > Soil > Wetlands > Peat | place: Sweden: Norrbotten County, Stordalen... | reverse complement strand
TATCGACCCAATGGCGAAGTAGAATCCCGCATCCCTCCGGTTTTCACCTCTCCCCACCCCTGCCGCTCCCTCAGACCACGATGTCAGCCCGTCTGGAATTCAGCCACTTGCACCACGGGCTGCTAGGAGTGTCAGGTTCGGTGCTAATAAACTCGCGTCCCCAGGTATACCTGTCCGGCCCCATATAGAATCCCGCCAGCACATCCGGTCCGGGCATAGCTCTCAGGTAGGCGCGGGCAATCTCGGGATCGCCCCAGCGAAAACTATAGATATCGTCGTTCCGCACCGTCATCCAAGTGCGCATTCCCGCCGGCATCGCGGCCAGGTCGCGCTTCGCGAACTGCGGGTTGGCGAGCGAGTACATATGTGCCGCCGAATATTTGTAACTAAGCTCGAATGGACCTGGATACGGCTTCCACTGCGCGATAATCTCCTTCAAATTGGTCTGGTTCATGCAGTGAATCAATAGGATGGAGCGGTCTGGAGTTCGTTTCATTACGTCTTCGATCCCGTTACCGTAGGTAGCCTGGAGCCAACCTTCTTTAGAATATTCTCCCTTCAAATTCTGCATATTTTCGCCTGCGGTCACTCCGATTCCTGCCAGTCGGGGATAAGTCTGAAGTGCGGCGGTTATGCTCTTGCGGAAGTAGTCGATGGTGACGGGGTTATCCTGCGCCGAGGTAATTCCGTGCTTTCCCTCCGTGCCCAAGACAAAGATATTCCAGGTAAATAGATATACAGAAATCCACCTATTATTTTCGTAGTCCATTACTTCGCGCCAAAAGACGATCTTCTGCTCGCTCGTCATCTTCCGGACTACTTCCTGATGGGCAGCATCGAGGGCCGCACCATGTTCTTGCCGGTCAAGTCATAGCTGCTGTCAAACTTTTCCGTAGTTCGCATGAAATCCGCGAGCGCAATATCTGGATATTCCGGCACATTCACCATGGAAGGGAAGGGGTGCAGGTTCCACAGCGAAATCACATTATACCGCTGCCGCGCCAGTTCGTCGAGAAACTCGTGCCAGAAGCCGATGTCCCAGGCCACGGGAATATTCTGTTGCGCCGAATCGCCGGCGTCGGAGTAACTCGGGGTGCGCGCTTCCAGCGGAATATTGAATTTAATCCCGCGGTTGGCAATAAAAGGCGTATGGTCGCTATCGGTCACACTTACTAAGGTTCCCAAACGCACGGCCTCGGCCAGGTCGAGGCCGCCGTACATTGCGCCAGTCGCGTCCGCGGCCAGTACGGCGTAGGGAACCTCGCCACCTGCGCTGTGCTTGCGAATCGCATAGGACTGAGCGGCGGCGTTGGGCGCAAGCGGCTTGACGTTCAGGCTCTCGGCTGCGCTCCGCGACTCTTCGGGCGACGCCGCGACGACGATGCGAATGCTCTCGCGCGCCCGCTTCGGCGCATTCTTCGCGAGCGCGTCGAGGCCTTCAGATACCGCCGCCTCGCCCCGGGTCTTCAACGCGGCATGGATCTCTCCGCAGACAAATTCCACCGCTGGATACTCGCGCGCTGCGCGACCTATCCCAACGTCACCTGGGACATTGCGAAGGAAGCTCACTATGCAAAGGATCTCGACTACAAACTCGGACGCCTTCGCTACTTTCGTGCCAACGATCCGTACCGCCGTCTCTTGACCGTGCATGACGACCGAGCGAATTACGATCGCGGCCTCTACAACGAGCTGGTCGACTACCGCTCCGACCAGCAGCACACCGAGTGGCGCAAGGTGATGCTCGAACACCTTCAACAACACGCCAGGCCAGTCATCAACACCGAGTTCGGCTACGAGTGCGGTCCGAAGGGGATCGCCGATAAGACCTACAACGTCGCTCAGGTAACTGAGGAGATCGCACGTCGCGCATGGGAGGTCTGCATGGCCGGTGGGTTCGCGGCCTTTTACTACACCTACACCGCGTGGGACGTCATTCGGACACACGATATCCCGCCGGGCTATGCCTACTTTCGGAACCTTCAGCAATTTTTCGCCGCGACTCATTACTGGAAGATGAAGCCTATCGAAGGACCGGCCAGCGATGGCTTTTGTCTGGCTGACGCCGGGAACGAATACATTGTCTTCCTCAACGCCGCCGCACCCTTCGCGCTCACCCTCGATGGATTAGCCAAGCCTCTGAAAGCGGAGTGGTACCAGTCATTCACCGGTGCTCGCGTAGCCGGGCCGTCCGTGAGCAAGGGGCGGTCGTCACTCACGCCTCCGGTGGAATGGGGTATCGGGCCCGCTGCACTCCATCTGTTTTGAGCGACTGAATCGCCCATGGATGTTGACGCTCGCCTTTCACTGAAACGTCAATTGTGAAACCGAATAGTGTGTTTGCCAGGTTGCAATATGGCTTCCAACCACCCGTGTGAACTTTGAGCGCGGCCTATGAAATCCGCCATACTTCGGCCGAATCCATGATCTATATCGCATTCGCACACATGCTCCTGCGTCGGTCTACCTGGTTTTTAGACAGCTTCTTAGAGATGAATCCATCCGCCACGGATCAGAGCCAGCGATCCAACTGCGACGACGATCCACAGAAGGATCCCTTGCAGTAGCGGACGCACGCCGACCTCTTGCAGCGTCTTCTTTGAGAGACCCGTTCCAATCAGGAAGAGAGTGACAGTCAAGCCGATGACCCCGAGATGCTTGAGACTTGGATAAAACATCTGGAATGTATGTACGTAAGTATTGGCCACTGCTGCCAGACAAAAGAACAGGATGAACCAGGGCCAGTGGATGCGCGCCTTGCTCTTGTTGGCCATTGCGGTTCCGACCGACAGAGGCACAATCCATAGAGCACGCGCAAGCTTGACGGTGGTGCCGACGGCAAGGGCTACTGCACCGAACTTTGCCGTCGCGCCGACGACGGAGCTTGTGTCGTGGATGGCGAGCGCGGCCCAGAGACCGAACTGGGTTTGGGTCAGGTGCAGCGCTGTTCCAATCGCCGGAAACGCGAGCAAGGCGACCGAGTTGAGCAGGAATACGGTTCCAAGAGAGACGGCGATCTCTTCTTCGCTGGCGTTGGTGATGGGCGCGATCGCGGCAATGGCGCTGCCACCGCAGATCGCCGTGCCCGCCGTGATGAGAAACGAGGTTCGTTGCTTGACGGAGAGCAGCTTTCCCAGTCCCCAGCCCAACAGCAGGGCGAAGCTGATGCTACACGCGGTGTAGATAAATCCAGAGCGACCGACGCGGAGAACCTGCGCGAGATCCATGCCGAATCCAAGGCCCACCACGGAGGCTTGCAGAAGAAGCTTGGAGAGCTGTCTCGCTGCGAGGTGAAACGGATGAACGAAGGTGAATCCGTAGATGATGCCGCCTACCAGTGCAACCGGGGGTGAGACTAGGCCGCTCGCGGCGAGGATCATTCCGATGAAGAATATGTTCTTGGACACACATCCAGTGTTGCCGAGGACTTTGCCCACGTCCAAGCAGTAGTTCTCATGCCGCATTTGCGAAACTTATGAGACTGGGCAGATTATGGCCGCTTGGCCTTCGCCAATGTTCTCCGCGCGCCGGCTCGTGAGAACAGGAACCTGCGGAACTCCTGGGCGAGCCCCTGCGGCTCCGGACCGGCTGCGTACGTAAGCAGGAACTCCCGCTTGATGCGCAGTCCTTCCACCTCGACAATCCTGAAACTGTTGTCGAGTCGCAGGTCCTTGGCAATTGCCCAACGAGAGACGAACCCGATTCCGAGTCCGGCCTCTACAGCGGACTTGATCGCCTCGGATGAATCGAGTTCCATCACGATCCGCAATGAATTCAGCTTGACGCCCTGCCGTGCCAAGGCCATCTCCACAACCCGGCGGGTGCCGCTCCCACGCTCGCGCATGAGCAGCGGGGCAGCGGCGATCTCGGAACAGTGGATGGATTTGATCTCGGCCCATTCGTGCGCGGCCGATACGATCAACACCAACTCGTCTTCCAGAAACGGCTCTGTCTTGACGTCGCGGCTTCGCGCAGGCCCTTCGATCAATCCCAGTGCAATCTTCTGCTCTTCCACGGCCTCGACGATGTGTTCTGTATTACCACTGATCATGGTGAGGTGAACGCGCGGATGCTCTCGCGCAAACTCGCCAAGCAGACTGGGCAACACATACTGGGCGATGGTCGTGGAGGCACCGAGAGCCAATTGCCCGGCGTGGTCCCCGCTCAGCGCGGCAATTTCGTGTTCAGCCTGAACGAAGAGCGCATTCGCCTGCTGCGAATACCCCAGCAGAACCTTTCCAGCCTCCGTCAACGCGATGCTCGTGCCGGTGCGATCGAAGAGTTGTACGCCAAGATCTTCCTCCAGCGCCTTGATCTGAAGACTCACCGCGGGTTGCGTCAGATACAGCTCTTCCGCAGCCTTGCGAAAGCTGCGCTGTTCCGCAACTGTACGGAAGACAACCAAGCGGAAGTTGTCGAGACTCGCCATGAACCAATCCTAACCTGCAACCAATTCGATCTTGATCTCAGGCGGCGACAGCAGCGTGTTGTGGACCAGGCAGTGATGCACGGAGCGCATGAGGCCCGCGGTGTGGTCTTCGGAGAGGGCGACCGGGCAGGTGACCTGGATGCGGAAGTTGCCCACCCGGGCAGGCTGCGTCAGCTTGTCGGCGGTCACGGAAACCTCGACGCCACTCTCCGCCAGCTTGCGTGACTTCAGATACTGCACAGCATAGAAGGCGGCGCAGGAGCCCAACGACGCAAGCAGCAACTCGGGAGGCGTCATTCCGGAGTCTTCACCTCCATTCTCGGCTGGCTGGTCGCAGAGGATCGTGTGCGACCGCGACTGGATGGAAAACTTTACGTGGTCAAGATGCTTAATCGTCACTTCCATAATGGTCTTTACCTCTCATAGGAATAAAGACATGCAAGAGGCGGTTCGTTACAGCACGGCGGAGTTTTTTTCTGTGCTCGGAATCCCCAGCAGGCGCAGGTACTCCTGGGTGAGGATGGAACGCAGGCGGGGCGCAACGGCAGGGTCGCAGGGAACCTCCAGCGAGCGGCAGCGGTCGATGGCAACCCGCAGGTCGCGAAGGAATGCGACGCAGGCGGGACATGCCTCGATATGTCCGCGCATCTCTTCGCAGGTGTGCGGCTCTACTCGACCGTCTAAATACTCGGAGAGGTTCGAGAACAATTCGCGACACTCTGCGGGACGTGAACCGTCTTTGACTCGAACGTCCTTCGACTTCTTATGGGCCGATTTGCCGCGGGCCGGCAGCTCGGGTGCATCGTCCAGCGTTCTGTTCATCTCCTTGCGCACGGCAAGGCGCGCCCGGTGGAGGCGAACCCGAACCGTCCCAGGTTGCAGGCCGAGAATCTGCGCGACTTGTTCAGTGGTCAACTCCTCCATGTCATGCAGCACCAGAACGATGCGTAGTTGCGCGGGAATTCGCAGGACCGCTTGGTGCAGCAGGTGGTGCTGTTCGGCGTGCAGCAGATTGGCCTCGGGCCCCGCTGCGGCGTCCAGCAACAATCGCCCCAACTCCGCCTCGTCGGGCATCAACTCATCGAGCGAGAGGATGTGCTTCGGAGCAGAAGCTCCCTTGCGGCGCATGCGCCAGCAGCGGTTTCGGGTGACGGTGTAGAGCCAGACAGCGAGAGCCTGCGGGTCCTGAATCTTCGCAAGGTGCCCCAGCGAACGGTAGAGGACCTCCTGCATGGTGTCTTCCGCGTCTTCAGGATGCCCGCAGACCTTCATACTGAAGGAGTAGACCGTGTTCTGCAGCAGGCCGATGGCCTCTTCGACAGCTTCAGGCGTATTGCGGTGCAACAGATCGGAAGCTTGAATCAGTTCGGGTCGCATCGATGGGAGTTCTCACGATCAAGGCCAGTATAGTATCCCGATTCCTATAACGAAGGCTCCATCGCAGCCTCATCTTCACCCACCCAGGCTTTTGGCTCAGGCCAACTCACTGAACAACAGGTACGACTATGCGCTTACTGGATACACGTTGATCGGAGTTGTTCGCCTGCTGTCTGGCTTCGATCATAAGCAGGCAGACAGGGCAGATCTTTTTGAGCCACTCGCGTGATCTGGACACTTCAGGCTCACAGTCTGCTGCGAGCCATCCGCGCAGCAAGGCAATTGTCAGGGCCAATTCAGCGCCGGGGCGACCTGCCTCCAGACGAAACATCTGGCGATAGACCTCATCCTTGAGCCGTTCGCCGCGATTTTGTCGAAAGGTGCTCGACCGGGTCACTGCCTTCCGCGCCGTCATCGCTGCATCTCTCCTTGCACGAGCCACGAGTAGAGGCCGACGTTGGCTGTTGCAACCTTCTGAAATCCACTGGAGCGCAGCGCATCCACGGCATGGGACGAATTCAGGCGGTGCTCCAGAGGCGGTCCTGCTACAGGCTCAACATCGGTCCGCCAATCGAGGATTGCAACCCGCCCGCCCACCTTCAGAACGCGCGCGGACTCTCGCAGGACGGCAGCGTGGTCGTCGAATTCATGCCAGACATTCGCAATGAAGAAGTGATCGCAACTGGATGCCGGTAGACCCGTGTTGTTTGCTTCCGCGTGGATCAGTTCGACGTTGGCGAGTGCGGACTCATCCAGCTTATTTCGCAGAAGCGAGAGCATCTCCTCCTGCGCATCCACGGCATAGACCTTGCCCTGCGGGCCGACAGCCTGCGCCAGCGGCAACGAGAAGTACCCCGTTCCGGCACCCACGTCGGCGATGGTGTCGCCGGAATGCAGGGGCATGGCTGCGAGCACCTCCGCAGGCGGAAGCCATGCTCTGCGCGCGGGATCGTCGAGTCGACGCGCGTGTGCGGCGTTGAATCGTCTCTCGTTCATTCCCGCCTCACTTGTCGGAGCAGCAGCCAGAATTGCCTGAGCAGCAACCTGCATCTTTCATTCCCATGACGCGCAGGATCGTCATTGCCGGACACCAGTTGGTGAAGGCCGACTGCAACAGGTTGAGCCCGACGAAGACCGCCAGCCACAGCCAATAGAGTGAAACATAGTGAGCCAGCGCCAGCGATACCAGTACAATCACGCCTGCCATCAGGCGCACACCGCGTTCTACTGTCATAATTGTTCTCCTTTATCTGTGTTGGGTTCACAGGTGATTCCGGATTCAGCCCGCAAGTGGACCATGTAGTAAAGCACGGGGATCGTGGGCCACGAGAGGAAGGTCGAAGCAACCGCGCCGGCGATCAGCGAGATCGCAAGCCCCTGGAAGATGGGGTCGGAGAGGATGACGCTGGCGCCGACGACGACGGCTGCGGCGGTGAGCAGCATGGGCCGGAAGCGGACTGCTCCAGCGTCGATCACCGCTTCGGCCAGCGCCATTCCCTGGCGGCGGCGCAGCTCGATGAAGTCGACCAGGATGATGGAATTGCGAACGATGATTCCGGCCCCAGCGATGAAGCCGATCATCGAAGTCGCGGTGAAGAACGCGCCCAGCATCGCGTGCGCAGGTAGGATTCCCACCAGCGTCAGCGGAATCGGCGCCATGATGATCAGCGGCACAATGAAGGATCGGAACCAGCCGACCACAAGAACGTAGATGAGAATGAGCACCGCGGCGAAGGCAAGCCCAAGGTCGCGAAAGACCTCGATGGTAATGTGCCACTCCCCGTCCCACTTCATGGAGTAGTGCTCGGTCGAATCCGGCATCACCGCGTTGTAGCGGGCCAGTTTATATCCATCGGGAAGCGTAAGCCGGTCAAGGGCCTTGTTCATTTTCAGGATCGCGTAGACTGGGCTCTCTTCCGCTCCCGCCACGTCTCCCGTCACATACACCACGCGGCGCAAATTCTTGTGATAGATGCTGGGCTGGATCGTTGTGTGTTCGACGGTCACCAGTTCGCGCAACGAGACCGTGCCGCCGTCCGCGCCGGGCAGGCGGACATTTTCCAGACCCTGCTCGGAGGAGCGGTCCGCGCGATCCAGTTCGACCGTTGCTGGCACAGATTCGCGCGCGCTCTGATCGTGGACCAGCCCGACCTGCGCTCCCGAGAGTGCCAGCGCCAGCGCATGGGTTACATCGGAGACAGCGATGCCATGCTGCGCTGCTTTCACTTCATCGACGCGCATCACCAGCCTGGGCTGCGGATCTTCGACGTACCAGTCGGTGTCAACAACGCCCGGAGTGTTCTGAAAGATCGACTTGATTTCGTGCGCGATCTGCGTCTGGCCGGCCAGGTCGGGGCCGTACACCTCCGCCACCAGCGTCTGAATCACAGGAGGGCCGGGTGGGACCTCGCTGACCTGGATGCGCGCGCCATATTGGTTGCCGATGGCATCAAGCAACGGACGCAGCCTCTTGGCAATCGCATGGCTCTGCACGCTGCGCTTGTCTGCGGGCAGCAGGTTTACCTGGATGTCGGCCTGATTTGGCAGCCGGCGCATGTAATAGTGGCGCACCAGCCCGTTGAAGTTATATGGGCCGGAGGTCCCGGTATACGTCTGGTAGTTCAAGACGTCCGGCTGGCTGGCAAGCTGGTCGCCAAGAGCCTGAGCGACGCGCGCCGTCTCTTCCAGCGGCGTGCCGTCGGGCATATTTATGATGACTTGCAACTCGCTCTTGTTATCGAAGGGCAACATCTTGACGCGCACCAGACCCAGCGGCACCAGTGCAACGGAGATGAGCAGCAGCACAGCCACCGCGATAAAGAACAGGGCGCGATTGCGCGCCGAGCGGATCAGCGGCGTCATGATGCGGCGATAGAGCCGGGTCCGCCAGTTCTCCGTCTCCGGTTCCAGCATCTTTGCCCCGGCAAGATTTCTGCCCAGCAGCCGCATTGCGGCCCAGGGCGAGACCACAAACGCAACCAGAAGTGAGAACAACATCGCAGCCGAGGCTCCAACCGGAATGGGCCGCATGTACGGCCCCATCAGGCCTCGGACAAAGGCCATGGGAAGAACCGCCGCAATCACGGCGAAGGTGGCCAGAATGGTTGGGTTGCCCACCTCGGCGACCGCCTCTACGGTAACTTCACTGCACGGGCGTTCCCGGTTTTCCGGAAGCCGGAAGTGGCGCACCATGTTTTCCACGACGACGATGGCGTCGTCCACCAGGATGCCGATGCTGAAGATCAACGCGAAGAGCGTGACGCGGTTGATGGTGTAGCCGAGAAGGTAGAAGACCGACATGGTGAGCGCAAGCGTGACCGGAATTGCCAGCAGCACGACACCCGACTCGCGCCATCCCAGAAAGAGCGCAACCAGAAACGTCACAGACAGCGTGGCCAGCAGCAGATGTTCCAACAGCTCGTCCGACTTGTCCTTGGCTGTCGCCCCATAGTTGCGCGTGGTCGTCACCGTTACGTCGTTGGGTATGGTCACGCCTTGCATCCGGTGAACGCTGCTGAGCACGGCGTTAGCGATGTCGGTGGCGTTAGTGCCCTTGCGTTTGGCCACGGTGATGGTTACTGCCGGATATTGCCGTGGCGTTGATGCACCTGCGGTGGTTGTGCCGTAGACCACGTAGTCCGTCGGATCTGCGGGGCCATCGACGATCTGCTCGGCAACGTCGCGCAGATACACCGGCTGCCCGCGAACCACACCCACCACCACGGCCTCCAAATCTTCGCGACCGGTGAAGATGTTCCCGGCGTCCACGCGGACTTCCTGATTATTTTCCGCGAAGCTGCCTGCCTGCACCGTAGCATTGGCGGCTTGCAGATGTCCGACGATGGACATCGGCGACAGCCCGTACGCGTTGAGCTTCTCGGTGCTGAGCAACACACGCATAGTACGCGGGAGACCGCCGATGATTGCCGTCTCCGATACATCGGTTACCTGCGCGATGTTGTGTTGCATCTCGGCCGCGATGGAGCGAAGTTGGTAGCCGTTGTAGTGCTCGCCCCACAACGTCAGCGCCAGGATCGGCACATCGTCGATGGAGCGCGCCTTGATGATCGGCTGCGATACTCCCGGCGGCAAGCGGTCGAAGTTCGAGTAGAGCTTGCTGTAGACCTTGATCAGCGCGTCTTCCTGCGGCGTGCCAACCAGAAAGCGCACAATCACCAGGCTCTGACCGGGGCTCGAAGTGGAGTACACATACTCGACGCCCGATATCTGATGCAGCAGGTTCTCGATGGGCAGCGTCACGCGCTCTTCCACCTCTGCTGGAGACGCGCCCGGCATCGCGGTTGTGATGTCCAGCATGGGAACCAGGATCTGCGGCTCCTCCTCGCGAGGTATGATTGCAATCGCGAATGCACCGATCGCCAGCGACGCCGCGATGAACAGTGGTGTCAACTTGGAGTTGAGAAAGGTGTGGGCCAGTTTCCCGGCGATGCCAAGCTCCTGCTTCATGGCTGGGCCTCGATTCGCTTGCCGGCAAAGTCGCGGTCGGAGGGCGCGTCCACCAGCCTTTCGCCGGCAGAGATGCCAGACAGAACCTCAACGAGGCCGCCTTGGGTCGCGCCTAGCGTGAGGGAACGGAGCTGCGCGATACCCTGGCCGTCGAGAACATACGCACAGGCCAGCGAGCCGCGCATGACAACAGTGGAGCGCGAAATGACAATCGCCTGCCGGACGCCATTGGCAAACTCCGCCGTTCCATACATCCCGGCGCGTAGTTGGCTTGAGGAAGGCAGATCGATCTTCACCAGAAAGCTGTGGCTGGACGGATCGGCGGCTGGGTCGATCTCTGCAACGGTGCCCGCGAGGTCCGCTGAAGACGCGCCATCGATCGCAATCTGCGCCTTCATTCCCTTGTGAATCGCGCCAATCGCCGACTCATCGACCGTGGCTTGAAGTTGCAGCGCTCCGGCCTGATCCACCTGAAGCAAAGGCGCGCCCGGCGAGGCCAGCGTCCCTGGATCGGCCATCCGCGCCGTGACTATGCCCGCAAAGGGAGCCACTAGACGGGTATAGCCAAGCATGGTGTGTGCGCCGCTCTCCTGGGAACGCGCCGCATCGGTTTGTGCGCGCACTGCCTCAAGCCTTGCCGCAGACGCCTCGGCCCGCTGCGCAACTTCGTCCATCTCCTGGGGACTGACGCTCTTCTCGGCTTGCAATTGCCGATACCGATCCAGTGTGCTGGCCGCGAGTTTTGCGTCGGTCTGTGCCGCCGCCTGCTCGTCCTGCGCGGCCTTCACGCCCGCCTGCGCCTGCTCCGCCGAAGCGCGCAGGGCCGCGTCGTCGAGTACAACCAGCGTCTGTCCTGCACGCACGCTGTCTCCCTCGCGCACCAGCACCAGCTGAATACGGCCCATAACTTGAGCGGAGACCACAGCCGTCTGTCGCGCGTGAACCGTCCCCGTGGCGCGCACGTTCAGCGGCACCTGTTGCTGTTGGCTCTCGACCACCCGCGCCTGCGCAGTCTGAACCACAGCCGGTGCAGCGGATTCATTGCCGTGACAACCGGCCATCATCGCCGCGGAAACGGCAAGCAAACAACTCGTGAACATTCTCTTCATTGCAAATCCTCCGCCGTATCGGGAGTCAGTGTCCCGGTTGCGTAAAGCAGTTCGGTATAGGCCATGGCATTACCGTAGACAGCCTTCCAGTACATCGATTGGCTCTGCCGCTCGGCGTCCTCGGCGCGCAGCAGATCGGTGATCGTCGCCAGCCCTGCGCCGTAACGGTTTTTGAGGATGCGCAGGCTCTCGACCGATTGGTCCATCGCGGCCCGTGCTGTATCGAGAGTGAGCGCTGCCGTCTGCCTATGAATGTGCGCTTGGCTTACCTCCAACCGTACATGCTGCTGCGAGGCACTCAGTTGCGCGTCGATCTTCTGTTTCGCTGCGGTCTCCTGTGCAAGCTGCGCGCGTTTGCTGGCGGGCAGAATGTCGATGCCGATCTGCACGCCGGCCACCCAGTTGTTACCTCCCGAACTGCCCAGCGATCCCCGGTCTTCTTCCCAGTTTCCGTACGCGTTCACGCTCGGCCCGAACTCCGATCTCGCCGCGCCCACAGCCGATGCCTGCGCCGATTGTGTCTGCGCCAACGCCATCAAATCGGGCCGCGTCTTCGCGGCCGTCGCAATCTCCTCTTCCAACGCAAGCTGCGCAAATGTGTGCGGCTCAATCGGCTTCAGCTCGGATGCCTTCAGCTCCGGCGCGCCCATCGCCTCGCGCAACTCCGCCCACCCCAGTTCCAGGTCGCCTTGCGCCGCGATCAACTCTTCCTTGCGCACGGCCACGTTGACCTCAGCCGACATCTGGTCCGACTCCACAGCTAGCCCTGCCTTGACGTGCTCCGCAACCGAGTTCAGCAGCGCCGCCGCCGTCTCCTGTTCATGCTGTGCAACGTCGATCTCCCGCTGCGCGTAGAGCACAGACTGATACGCCTCGACGACGTGCAGCACAATCTGCTGGTCCACCGCCTTGGAGGACGACGAGGCGCTGGCGCGGAAGAGGTCGGCGCGACGAATCTCTCGCTGCGTTTTGAAGGAGTCGAATGCCGTCCAGGAACCGGAGAAGCGAGCGGCAAAGTTACCGATCGGTTGGGGACGGTTCAGATCGTTCAGCGCGAAGTCGTCCTGCGTGAACTGCCGCTGCCGCAGTCGCGTGCCAAAGGCGTAAACGGGGTCGTCTCCGCGAGAGATGTCTTCCGTGAAGTTGAGTCGTGGCAGCAGTTGGGTGCGCGCCATCGTGGCCGCGGACCTGGCCTCCTGGCCGCCGGCGTTCGCCATCGCAGCCGCGGGATTCTGCCCCAATGCCTGATCGATGGCCTGGCGCAACGTAAGCGGCTCTTGCGCGGTGGCGGCCAATCCCCCCATAGAAAGCAGAAGGGTGAGGCCCAGAGCTTGATAGACGCGAGAAGTCATTGGAGCAATCCCCTTGGATGGTGCATTCCAATGAATAAAGTCATGAACAATGAAGTTCGTTACAAGGAATCCGAATTAATTCGCATGAGACTGGTACGCCCGCTCCCCAACGGCATTCAAAGTCATAGGTGAAAGAGGAAGAAGATTCCCAGGCAGGTCAACGCAAGTCCATACCAGCGTTCGAGCATTGCCGACCGGGTCTTGATCGCCAGACGCGCTCCCATCAGCGAGAATGGGATCGATCCCAGCACCACCAGTGAAGTTACAAGCCAGGAGATGTGGCCGAGGTAGGCGTGGACAACGGTGCCCGGTACGGCAAGCGCGGCGGAGACCGCGAGCGAGCACGCAAAGGCCTTCTTCATGGGCTGCTTGAGGAACATCGTATAGCAGGGAACAAGAAGAAATCCGCCAGCATTGGCCAGCAATCCCGAGATCAATCCCACACCAATCGCGACCGAAATGAGTCGCACCCGCCAGTAAGCCGGGCGCAACCCCTGCGGGTTCTCCGTGGCTTCTTTGGCCAGCGACCGGTCTTTGGGAAAGAACAGAAAAGAGATTCCGAAGCCGAGCACCAAAAGGCCCGTGACAACAAGTAGAGGCTTGGCACCGGCATAGGGAGACAGGAAGGAGCCGGCCATGATCGCGGGGGTCCCGATGCCGACGCTCCACCACACGATCTCCCAATCCAGAAGCCGGGAGCGCCAGTACTCCGCGGAGGCAACCAAGGTGCTGGGTATGGCCGCTGGAAGCGGGGATGCAACCGCAACGAATCCGGGGTAGCCCAGCAGACTGAGCAGCGGAGTGCCCACCGCGCTGCCTCCCTTGCCGAAGAGGCCGCCCAGAAAGCCAATTGCAACGCCCGTCAGAACAGCTCCCAGATGTTGCCAGGTCAAAGGAATCCCCACTTCTCTACGATCTGTACCACCCGCGTGATCCGTGGCCTGTGCTGCCAGTCAGTGGTCCCGCGCCTTCTGTTTACCTTCCGCAGCACGAGGTCGCTTCGGCACCGGCCTGTTTCGCGCAGCAGCATCCGTGTCCCGCGGGTCTCCCGGAAGCAGTATCCGCAGCCTGTAGTCGCAGGTGCTCGAACATCTCCAACGCCTGCTGTCCGCTGATATTTGCAGGAGCCATCCATCCTCGGATGCCTGCGGACCTAAGGTGAGTCAGTGCGCCGTTGCCGATTTCGCTGAAGATTGCGTCTGTACACTTCTGGCTGGCGACCAACTCGACGACACTCTTGCCACCCGCCGCTTCGTTTTTCAGAAAGTCAAAGGCATCGCACTCCGTGTCCGCCACCATCACCCACTCCGCCTTGCCGAAATGCGCTGACATCTGCGCCTTGACGTTGTTATCCGATATCATCACCGCTACTTTGCTCATTGTGAAAATCCTCATTCTTCAATCCAGAGTTGCGATTGGTCCGTGTAGGGACACCAGCGAACAACCGACTAGATGTAATATACACCTATGGACAGTCTGTCGCTTTCAAGAAAGAAACCGGGTAATTCGTCAGCAATCGAATGGGAGTTACAGGCATGAGGTTATCGGTCAAGGATTGCGGTCAACGCGGATGCAGGCAACCCGGTATGGGACATGCATGCACCTGTGCGATGGGCAACGTCTCCCGGTTCATCGAGCCTGTGGTATTGCGGATACTCAAGGAACGGAGGAAATCCTACGGCTATGAGATCGCCGAGTGTCTGCCACGCTATGCGCTGACGGACGCCACCATCGAAGGCGCGGCTCTGTATCGCACGCTCAGAACCCTGGAGGCCAACGGTTACGTCACCTCAACGTGGGACGAGGGGGACGGCCCAGCTCGACGCAACTATTCCTTGACCAGAGCAGGGCATACGCACCTGCGCGATTGGGCGCATCTGATGGAGACACTGGGCAGAGAGATGATTGCATTTCATCGGGAAGTTACTGCGCAGCAAGAAGCATGACAATGCCGCGCTCAGCGACTGGGCAAGAGTAACTGCAACTGCACTTCGATTTTGCCCAGGTCCGCCTCACCTTGATACTCCGCCTGAATCATGCCGTGTCGGTCGATCAGGTATGTCACTGGCAGACCCAGAACTCCACCGTAGAGATCGCCTAACTTCACATCTCCCATGGCTACGGGGTAGTTCAGCTTCAGCTTGCCAACCAGGCTGCGCACCAGCGCCGGATCATCGTCGAGTGAGATGCCGATGACCTGCAACCCATGAGTGCCATACTTTTTTTGCCATGCCACGAAGCTCGGCATCTCAACCTGACAGGGAGCACACCAGGTAGCCCAGAAGTTGAGCAATACCACCTTGCCCCGATAGGCATTGAGGTCGAGCCTCTTGTGGTCGAGGTCCGTACGAACAAACTCCGGCGCTCTCTTGTGAAGCAGCGAGGCTGCCGCGCAGGCGTCGTGTGTGCCACCTGCTGCGAGGCAAGCAGCCACCAACAGGAGTGTCAACGCAAACCGGCGAAATGCGAACAGCCGCGCATGCCCCGCCGCCGGCCCAGGGGCAGCCTTCCGGGCGGTGCGCTGACTAGTGACTGCGTTCAACCGGATAGTCCTTGGCGACCCAATCGGCGCCCAGATTGTTAGCTAGATAGAGGACCTTCACGTTGCTGAAACCCATGTCGTGCAGTTGCTTGAATGCAGGGCCAAGGTTGGGGCAGCGATTCCACGGACAACAGCCGCAATAGAGAACGATGAACTTCTTCCTGGAGAATGAGGCCACCATGCTCTGCAGTTGTTGCAGTCCGGCGGATTGCGAACTAGCGCCGGCGTAGACAGAGCCGGTGATATGGGCCTCATCGAAGAGTAGATGCGAGCCAACCTGGAGCAACAGCGGCTTTCCTGTTCCCGCAGCTTGCAGCAAGTGAACCAGTTCCTCGGGCTGAATCAACTGAGCCTGGGGAATCGAGTTTGTGCTCCCCGGGCCTGTCGAGGGGGTAAATTGCGCCGGGCATTGCGCGCAGACGAAGAGAAGAGCCAGCATCGCCAGTCCCACGGCTCCGGACGGTCGTGAAACGAAGGTGAATTTCATGAATAGCCTCCGCAGCTATCTTAGTCCAGCGAGGATGCCAAACAAATGAAGCAGCAAATCCGGCGTCCCTCAACCCCATACTGAAACACGCTCCAGGCAAATAGGAGCCAGCCTGCCCTCGGGATCGAAGCTGATCCCTGGTCGTAGGAGGCTGTTGACAGTGTCACAGTCCGAGCATGGCAATGCATACTTCAAGGAGATTGACTGTGGAGCGAGAGCGGTGGATTATCAAACCAGGGTCCAACGCAAGGCGCATGGTTTGGCGGGAGAGCAAAATATGGCGACGAATCGGAACGGAATGAATCAGGAGGAACAGAGTTCACCGTGGCTCGGATTTGCAAAGGCCCTGTTCATCGTATTCTTGATAGTCATAATTCTCCTTCTTGCCAATAGCATGGTGCGTCACCACTTTTTTAGCGGCGGCCAGCAAAACCGGCATGACGTCACCGGACCATAGCGAGCTTGAGATCAACGGCGGAATGACCGGGCACGCCGTTTTGGGTGTCACTGTGAGTCTTTAGGAAACATTGTTGAATCAGCCAGTCCGCAACCAAATGTCTGTTTCGGCGTCTAATCTTTGCAGGGGTGTAATAAGCTGCAATTGGTTGTTCGCTATCCGCTTAGCCCAGCTCAAGGTATCCTGAACACGATGCGCATTTTGTACCATCCCGGACGCAAGACCGCTCTGTATCTGTTGGCGGCGCTGTTCTGCGGCCTATTGGTGGCCTTTGCGGTTACATCGAAGGTGGCTGCGTACTATCCCCACACCGATGCAGCGCGTCCGATTGCAGCAGCAAAGGTGTGGCAGCAGCAGAATGCAGATGTGACGCATGCGCCGCCGGTGCAAGCGGCTGCCGCGTCGCTTCTCTTTGTCTTCGTTCTGATCGCTACGACAGAAGCTGCGCTCTCCTCTGCGTGGATGCAGATCGCCGCCGATTCTCCTTCCGCCACAAAACTCTGCTTCCGCGGAGCGCACTCCATTCGCCCTCCTTCACGCAATTAGAGAAGACACCGGCATTTTGTGCCGGCCTGTGCGCCGCTTTCGCAGCGGTGCTTCTGTGTCTCTAGCCAAAGCGAGCCCACAATGAAACCTGCTGCCTGCGTCCGGCGTTCCGACCTCGGGCGACTCTCTCTGCTCAGTTGCATACTGATCGTCCTGTGCGGATGCAACCACTCTGTCCAACAACCAGCCGGATCAACCAACCCCATCGCGCCGGTTGTTTCCGCTTCGCGTGCGACGCTTGCCAACACACTCACCGTCGCAGGCGAGTTTTTTCCCTACCAGGAGGTCGAGCTGCATGCGAAGGTTGCGGGTTACATCCGCAGCATCCACGTCGACATCGGCGACAAGGTGAGTCAGGGCGAGGTGCTGGCTGTGCTCGACGTGCCCGAGCTGCAGGCGCAGGTGCAGGGCGCGCAGGCAGGCGTGCGCCAGACGCGGGCAGAGATACTGAGTTCCACCAGTGACGTTGCACGCGCCAAGGCGAACTACGTTGCATTGCACGCCGCGGCGGAGCGGCTGCAGCGGGCCTCCGACGCGCGCCCCGGCCTGATCGCGCAGCAGGAGCTGGACGATGCGCTGGCAAAGGACCAGGCGGCGGCGGCGCAGGTGGATGCGGCGAACTCGACGCTGAACGCGATGCAGCAGCAACTGGGTGTCTCGCAGGCACAGCAGCAGCAGGTCTCGACGATGGAGGACTACTCGCGCATCATCGCTCCTTTCACGGGCGTCGTGACGTGGCGCTACGCCGATACTGGCGCGCTGATTCAGGCCGGCACGTCGAATGCCGGTTCTGCTCCGGTGGTCAAGATCGCGGAGGTCAGCATGCTGCGTCTGCGGCTGCCAGTGCCGGAGACCATCGCCCCCTATGTGCGCGACGGCGACACCGCGACTATTCGCATTGACGCGCTTGGCCGCACGATCACAGGCAAGATCACGCGCAGCACCGGCGCGCTGGATGCCTCCACGCGTTCGATGCAGGTGGAGGTGGACGTGCCGAATGCAGACGGCTCGCTCACGCCGGGGATGTATGCGCAGGTGACGCTGAACGTACGGCGCGCAGGCGATGCGCTGGTTGTGCCGATCCAGGCTGTGGACACCAGCGGACCGCAGCCGGTTCTTCTGGTGATCAATGCGCAGAGCCGCGTGGAGAGGCGCGTGGTACAGACCGGCGTGGCGACTGCCAACCGCATCGAGGTCCTGAGCGGGCTGAGTGAGGGCGAGCAGGTGATCGTCGCCAACCAGGCGAGCTTTCAGCCGGACGAGCTGGTGACCGCGAAGCAGAGTGCGATGGCCGTGGCGAATGATGCGACGGAGGCCCGATAATGTCAGGCTTCGCCATTCGCTATCCGTTCTTCATCCTCATGATCTGCCTTGCGATTGCCGTGGTTGGCGTGACCACGGTGGCCCGCATGCCGGTCGATCTCTTCCCGGAAATCAACATTCCCGTCGTGGTTGTGGCCACGTTCTACAACGGCATGCCGCCGGAGCAGATCGAGTCGAACATCACCAATCCATTCGAGCGCTTCTTCACTCTGGGCAGCGGCATCGATCACATTGAATCGCGCTCGTTGACCGGCGTGAGCCTAATCCGCATCTACTTTCAGCCAGGCACGAACGCGGACGCCGCAGTCACCAGCATCTCGAACCTTGCGATGGCGCAACTGCGCCGCCTGCCTCCGGGAACGCTGCCGCCAGTGGTGCTGAAGTTCGACGCATCGAGCCTCCCCGTCTGCCTGATTACGCTGAAAGGCGACGGGTTGGACGAGACACAGTTGCATGACCTTGCGCAGTTCAATGTGCGCAACCAGATTGCCAGTGTGCCCGGCGCGTCGGTGCCGCAGCCCTTCGGCGGTAAGTACCGGCAGATCCAGATCTATGTGGACCCGATCAAGCTGGAAGCGCACCAACTGAGCGCGATGGATGTGGTGCGCTCGGTGAACCAGGCGAATCAGATTCTGCCGGCGGGCGATGTTCGCATCGGCCCGCGCGACTTCAACATCTACACCAACTCACAGATGCCCACCACAGAAGAGATCGGCCGCATGCCCTTGCGCGATGTGGGCAACGGCCAACTGCTCGTCTCCGACATCGGCGTAGTCAGGGACGCGGCGGCCATCCAGACCAACATTGTGCGCGTAGACGGCCAGCACTCGGTCTATCTACCAATCCTGAAGCAGGGCGGAGGAAGCAACACCATCGCGGTCGTCAACGGCATTCGCGATGCGATCAGCCATCTAGTCGATATTCCAAAGAGCCTCGTTACGCGCGTCGTTTTCGACCAGTCCGTCTTTGTGAAGACTGCCATTCGCAACCTCGGCAACGAGGGCGGCATCGGCCTTGTGCTGACGGCCGCGATGATCCTCATCTTCCTAGGCAGTATGCGTGCCACCGTCGCCGTGATGTTGTCAATCCCGCTCTCCGCGCTGGCGGCGTTCCTGGTGCTGAATCTGATGGGGGCGAGCATCAACTCGATGGTGCTGGGCGGTCTCGCGCTTGCGTTCTCGCGCCTGATCGACAACTCGGTGGTTGTGCTGGAGAACATCTTTCGCCACCTGGAGATGGGAAAATCGCCCGAGGATGCGTCGGAGATTGGAGGGCGCGAGGTGGCGCTGCCGGTACTGGCGGCAACCTTTACTACAGCCATCGTCTTCTTCCCGGTCGTCTTTCTTTACGGGGTCAGTCGCTTTCTGTTTACCGCGCTTGCACTCTCGGTGGTGCTCTCGTTGTTTGCGTCGTATGCGGTTGCGATGACGGTGGTGCCGCTGTTCTGTGCGCGCTTCATCCACAATCCGCACAAGAGGGAGAACACCGAGGGAGGTCATCACGACGGCACGAGCACCTTTCAGCGTTTCGTGCGCTGGTTCAATCATCGCTATGACCGGGGGTTGATGCGATACGACATCGCCGTGGCAAAGAGCCTTCTGCGACCCGGAGCCACAGTGCTGGGCGTACTCGGCATTTTTCTGCTCAGCCTGGCGCTCTTCCCGTTCATGGGTCTTTCGTTCTTTCCGCGCACCGATCCCGGTCAGTTCGTCATCAACGTCAAGGCGCCGAGCGGAACGCGGCTGGAACTTACCGACAAGTACATTGCGCGCGTGGAAGACGACATCCGCTCCGTGGTGCCACCCGCCGACCTTGGCATGATCGTCTCCAACATCGGCATCACACCGGACTTCTCCGCCATCTACACCAGCAACTCCGGCCAGCACACGGCCTTCGTGCAGGTTAGCCTGAAGGAGGGGCACCGCAAGAGCAGCTTCGTCTACATGAACCTGGTGCGCGCCAAGCTGCGCGACGATCTGCCGGAGCTATCCACCTACTTCCAGACCGGCGGCCTGGTGGACGCGGTGGTGAACCTGGGACTGCCGGCGCCCATCGACATACAGGTGAGCGGCAACGATATGCAGGAGGCGTATGCCGCCGCAAGCAGCCTCGCCGACAACATCCGCAAGGTGAAGGGCGTGAGCGATGTGCTGATCCCGCAGGACATCGACTATCCCGGCATCCAGCTCAACGTGAACCGCGAGGTGGCGGGCAAGCTCGGCCTCAGCTCCAGCGAGATCGTCGACAACGTCATCACCTCTCTGACCTCGAACGGCATGATCGCACCCAGCTACTGGGTCGACCCGAAGAGCGGCAACAACTATCTGCTCACCGTGCAGTTCCCGGATTCGCAGGTGCAGTCGATGACCGACTTCGCGCAGATCCCCATACGCGCAAGCGGTGCGCAGACGACCAACCTCGGCGCAGTCACCGACATGAAGCTCATCAACACGCCAACCGAGGTGGACCACTACCAACTGCGTCGCGTGATTGACGTTTACGTCTCGCCCTCAGGGCAAGACCTCGGTGGGCTGGCAACACGTGTGGATCGCGCCATCGCGCAGCAGAAGATCCCGGAGGACCTGCAGGTGACGATGCGCGGCTCCGTGGAAGGAATGCGGCGCTCGTTCTCCAGCTTCGGCATTGGTCTCCTTCTCTCGGTGATTCTGGTGTATCTGATTCTGATGGCGCAGTTCGCCTCGTTCATCGACCCGCTGGTGATTCTGCTCGCTATTCCGCCGGGAATCACCGGAGTCATCCTCTTTCTTCTGGTCACGGGAACCACGCTGAACGTGATGTCGCTGATGGGGGTGGTGATGATGACCGGCATCGTGGTCTCGAACTCGATTCTGATCGTCGAGTTCACACGCAAGCTGCGCAACGAGGGTATGGCGATCGGCGATGCTGTGGCCATGGCGTGCCGCGTGCGTCTGCGCCCGGTGTTGATGACCTCGCTGGCCACCATCCTCGGCATGGTTCCAATGGCGCTTGCATTGGAGGCGGGTAGCGAGCAGTACGCGCCACTGGCCCGCGCCATCATCGGCGGCCTGACGGTCTCAGTGGTAATCACGGTCTTCGTGGTGCCCGCGGCGTATCTGCTGGTGCATCGCAAGGAAGAGACGCAGAACCCGCCGGACGGGCAAGGCATCGCAATCGCCGGAGAGGAAATATAGATGAGAAGAGAATTCGCTCTGATTGCAGTGGCTACTATAGCTGGCGCGGTTTTAGTCGGCAGATGTCAGTCCACGCCAACACCTGCGCCGACACTAGCGCTGGCACCAGCACCGGTAACGTTGACATTGGCACAGGCCGAAAAGATTGCCTTGCAGAAGAACCCGCATGTGCAGATAGCACGACTGATTGCACTGGCCGAAGGACAGGTACGGCGCGAGGCGAGAGCAGCCGATCTGCCCACCCTGACTGGAGATCTGACCGCGGTCGATTCGCATGATGGCAGTCGCATTACGGCTGGCTCGCTCAACAACCCTATCGTCTATCAACGCGCGGCTGGTGGAGTTTCACTCTCGCAACTGATGACGGACTTTGGCCGCACCCACGCGCTGATCAACAGCGCGGACTTCAGCGCACGGGCCGCTGCAAGCAACGAATCCGCGTCGCGCGAAGATGTGCTGCTTGCCGTCGATGATGCGTTCTATCACGCTCTGGCAAGCCAGGCCATCCTGAGTGTTGCGCTACAGACAGTAGCGGCGCGGCAGGCAACGGCAGACCAGGTTCGTGCGCTTACAGAGGCAAAGCTGCGCTCGGAACTGGACCTTAGCTTCGCCAACGTCGATCTGCAACAGGCCAAACTGCTGCTGCTGAATGCGACCAACGACAACCAGGAGTCGCAGGCCGCGCTGAACGCCATTCTTGGCGATGAACTGCCTGCGGTGTATACGCTTGCCGATGAGACGCCAGCCGCGCCCGCGCCAGCGCCGGAGGATGCGGCGCCGCTGCTCCAGCTTGCCTTCCAGTCCCGGCCAGACCTTGCATCGCTCAACCTGCGAGCCAGCGCGGCGCAGAGATTCAGTCAGGCCGAGCGCGATCTGGTGCGGCCCACAATCTCCGCACTCGGTGTAGCCGGAGACACGCCGGTGCGCGCCGACCAGATTACGACGTCCTGGTACGGAGCCGCCGGAGTGAACGTGAGCATTCCCATCTTTAACGGCTCGCTCTTTTCCGCGCGAGCGAACGAGGCAAAGTTTCGCGCTCAGGCCGCCGATCAGAGTGTGCAGCAGCTTCGCCAGACGATTGCGCGCGACGTGACCGATACAGTGCTGGAGGCTCAGTCCGGATTCCAGCGTATCGATGTAAGCCGCCAGTTGCTGGAGCAGGCAAACTCCGCATTCGACCTGGCCCAGACGCGCTACAAGCTGGGGCTGTCGTCCATCGTGGAGTTGAGCCAGGCACAGCTCGCGCAGACACAGGCACAGATTGCATACGCCAGCGCACGCTACGCCTACCAGCAGACGCTTGCTGCGCTGCGCTTCCAGACGGGGCAGTAACTCCCGGTGGTAACGATTTGTTTGGATGCGGCGTGGAAGAAGGTGCGGAGTTGCGGTTCAGGGATGAGAGGCGAAATCTGTTCTGAAAAGTCGGCAAGTGTTCAGGAATCCGATTAGCCCGAAATCAAATCTCAACTGGCGATAACAGGCCAACTCGCTCATCCATTTCAGGAGTGGTAACGGAATCCCGCTCGAACGGATAGGTACCCTTGAATGTTGTGTTGACCAAGTTGATCAAGGGTAGCCGATTGGCTGGAAATCGTCCTCTGAGAACAGTGGTTGGCTGAAAGTGGATTTGCGATCACACTCGAATGCTACCCAGGCAGTCGGTCAGCGCTTGGCGAACCAAGCGTCCACGCAGATGGCGGAGAGAGCCTGGGCGTGGGGCCCGCCTATGCTGATATATGCTGGTAGAAAGACGCCAACAAGTGAACCTGACGGGAGATACAGATACTGTGTCATCAAGCGAAACTGACCATGCCGGCCTGCCTCTGACCATCGATGAGTACCTGCGGAAGAAGCTGATGCCGGTCGAGGGCGTGATTCCTCATCTGCCTGGCATCGACATGCATGGAAACACCATTCCAGCCGGAGCCGTCGGCGGCGATGTCTTTGAGTACATCAATTTTCAGCAGCGCTACAACATCGACGCACGAATCGCTCAGGCCGAGTGGCTGGCGAATGAGGTTCTGGTACCGCTTGCCAAAGGGAAAAAGGCGCGAAGTGGCGTCGATGATCATATTCAGTGGATGTCGTCGCAGCCCGGCTACATGGATGAAGACGGAGTCCAGTTCAGGAAGGCTAAGAGGTCGGAGCAGTTGAGGATTGTCCAGAACCTGCGGGAACTTTACACAACCGCTGGAGTGCTTCTGGTCGATGCGCAGGGCCACGGGATTATTGCGGCAAAGATCGCGTCCACCATACACGACACCTTGCAGGCGTTCATGCTTTCGGAGTTGGACCGCGTCGGGACCATCACGCCCAGATTGTTTGAACAGCTCAACCTGAGGCTTGCCCAGTCGGCGACCGCGCGCAATGCCCTGGGCCGGAGCATGGATGCAAGCTCGCGCGAGATTGCCACGATGCTCTATGGCGAGATTCGTCCCAACGGACAGTTCCGCTTCCTCAACTTCGGCCATCCGCCTCCACTGGTGTTCTCGGCAAAGTACAAGAGGTTCATGAAAATTGGCAGGGACCAGATGGCGCAGTTTCTGGCGCTCGGACTGGAGATCCCCGAAGACCATCCCGACCGGAACAAATATGTCTCCATCAAACTGAGGAAGCGGCGGATGGACTCCTCCGATATCTCCATGATTACGCTCATGGGCAGGGGAGACATTATCTTTCTCTATACCGACGGCGTCTACGATGGCAGCGACGAGCAGGAAAGAAGCCGGATTGAAGCAATCATTGGCGAGCACAAACAGAAGGCTGCCAAAGACATCTGCAACGCGGTCCTGGACTATGCGTTGAAACGAGACGGCCGGCTCCGCCAGGAAGGCCACAGCGACGAGATCGACGACAAAACCGTCTTTATCATCAAGCGAACGTAAAAAATCCGTTCACTTATATTCAGCGGCGCGTATTTTCAGCGTTATACCAGGCCCGTCGCGTGCTCCGCATGAAGCTCTTGCAGTGCGAAAACGCTCAGAGTTCCGCGCTGTAGTGCGGCAATGCCCTCGGCCGCAGCCTGCGCCGCAGCCAACGTGGTAATTGTGGGGATCCGCGCCAGCACCGCAGCCCGCCGGATCGCCTTCTCGTCGAAGAACGTCTCCTGCCCGCGCGGCGTGTTGACGATCAACTGAATGCGGTCGCCCTTGATCAGATCGACCACGTTGGGCCGTCCTTCCTTCACCTTGTAGACGCGCTCCGGCGGCAACCCCGCGGCCTCCAGCGCATCCGCCGTCCCATGTGTTGCGACGAGGTGAAAACCCATCTCGACGAAGGTCCGCGCCAGATCGACGACGCCTTCCTTGTCGTGGTCGTTCACGCTGAGGAAGATCGTTCCCTTCACGGGCAGCACCTGCCCGGCTGCAATCTGCGCCTTGGCAAAGGCCTCGCCGAAGCTGTCGGCCACGCCCATCACCTCGCCGGTGGACTTCATCTCCGGCCCTAGCACCGTGTCCACTCCGGGGAACTTGCCCCAGGGAAAGACCGGCGACTTCACATAGTAGTGCGCGCCTGTGTTCAGGTCCTCGCCGCTCGCCACGTACTCCGGCAGCAATTCCTTCAGCGTGCGTCCCACCATCAGCCGCGACGCAATCTTGGCCAGTGGCACTCCGGTCGCCTTCGACACATAGGGAACAGTGCGCGAAGCCCGCGGGTTCACCTCGATGACGAAGACCTTGCCGCGCTGGATTGCGAACTGAATGTTCACCAACCCGATCACGTTCAGCGCCATGGCTAGTTTCCGCGTGTGGGCGCGAATAGTGCGCAGCACATCGTCGCTCAGGTTCACCGTCGGCAGCACGCAGGACGAGTCGCCGGAGTGGATGCCAGCCTCCTCGATGTGCTGCATGATCCCGGCGATCACCACGTCCGTGCCGTCGCAGAGCGCGTCCACGTCGCACTCCACCGCATCCTCCAGGAAATGGTCGATCAGTACCGGCCGCTCCTGCGAGTATTCAATCGCCGTGCTCATGTATCGCAGCACCGCCTCATCTTCGTACGCAATCACCATGGCGCGCCCGCCCAGCACATAGCTTGGCCGCAGCAACACCGGATAGCCCACGCGGTTCGCTCCCGCCAGCGCCTCGTCGACCGAGGTCACCATCGCGCCCTCGGGCTGCGGAATGCCTAGCTCGGTGATCAGTTTGCCGAATCTCTTGCGATCCTCGGCCAGGTCGATCGACTCCGGCGATGTGCCGATGATGGGCACGCCCGCGCGCTTGAGCGGTAGGCTCAGGTTAAGCGGAGTCTGTCCGCCGAACTGCACAATCATGCCGATCTCCGCGCCGCCCGAGGCCTCGTGCTCATACACCGCCAGCACGTCCTCCAACGTCAGCGGCTCGAAGTACAGACGGTCGCTGGTGTCGTAGTCGGTGGAGACGGTCTCCGGGTTGCAATTGACCATGATGGTCTCGTAGCCGTCCTCGCGCAGCGCGAAGGCCGCGTGGCAGCAGCAGTAGTCGAACTCGATCCCCTGTCCGATGCGGTTTGGCCCGCTGCCAAGAATGATGATCTTCCTGCGTGCGGTCGGTGCGGCCTCGTCTTCCTCGTCGTAGCAGCTATAGAGGTACGGCGTGTAGCTCTCGAATTCCGCCGCGCATGTATCGACCAGCTTGAAGACCGGCTTGACGCCGAGTTTCGCGCGTAGTCCGCGCACCGGGTTCGCGCCGTCCAGCTTCCACTCCGATGCGAGCCGCTCGTCGGAGATGCCCATCCGCTTGACCGCGCGCAGATCGTCCGCTGTAGCCGCCTCGGAGCCGACAGCCGCGATCGCCTTGACCTCGTCGGTTATCTGCTTGATCTGATTCAGGAACCACGGGTCCATCGAGGTGAAGCGCGCCACCTCGCGGACGCTCATTCCCTTCTCGAAGGCGTAGCGCACATAGGCCAGCCGCTCCGGGTGCGGCGTCACCAGCCGCTGCGTCAGCCGTCGCGGTTCAATATCCTCGGCCCTGGCCTTCTTTCCAGTCTCCAGTGAGCGCACGGCCTTCATCAGCGCTTCCTTGAAGGTCCGTCCGATGGCCATCACTTCGCCCACCGACTTCATCTGCGGCCCCAGGCTCTCGTCGGCGCCGGGAAACTTCTCGAACTGCCACTTGGGAATCTTCACCACCACATAGTCGATCGTCGGCTCGAAGCAGGCAGGCGTAGCCTTCGTAATGTCGTTCTGGATCTCGTCCAGCGTGTATCCCACGGCCAGCCGCGCCGCGATCTTGGCAATCGGAAAGCCGGTGGCTTTACTGGCAAGCGCGGACGAGCGCGAGACGCGCGGGTTCATCTCGATGATGATCATGCGCCCGTCGTGCGGATTCACCGCGAACTGCACATTGCTCCCGCCGGTCTCCACGCCGATCTCGCGGATGCATGCAATTGCCGCGTCCCTCATCCGCTGATACTCGCGGTCGGTCAGCGTCTGCGCCGGGGCCACCGTGATCGAGTCGCCGGTATGCACGCCCATCGGGTCGAAGTTTTCGATGGAGCAGATGATGATGACGTTGTCCTTGAGGTCGCGGATCACCTCCAGTTCGTACTCCTTCCAGCCCAGCACGCTCTCCTCGATCAGGCACTCGTGCACCGGCGAAAGGTCGATCCCGTGCGCCAGAATGCCGGTCATCTCCTCGCGGTTGTATGCGATCCCGCCGCCCGATCCGCCCAGGGTAAAGCTTGGGCGAATAACCACCGGGAAGCCGATCTTGGCCGCAAAGGTCAGCCCATCGCTGACGTTGCCGACCAGCTGCGACTTCGGCAGATCGAGTCCGATCCGTTTCATCGCATCCTTGAAGAGCAGCCGGTCCTCGGCCTTCTTGATCGCCTCCAGCTTCGCGCCGATCAACTCCACGTTATAGCGTTCCAGCACGCCGGAGTCGGCCAGCTCGACGGCCAGATTCAGCGCCGTCTGCCCACCTACGGTCGGCAGCATCGCGAAGATTCCCGCACTCCTTGGCTTGTCATTCTGAGCCGCAGGCGAAGAATCCCCGTATTTTGTGACGGCGTCATAACCGCCCACGGCCATCCTCTCCGTTTCGACGCGGATGATCTCTTCCAGATAGCCCGCTGTCAGCGGCTCGATGTAAGTGCGGTCGGCGACCTCGGGGTCGGTCATAATCGACGCTGGGTTGGAGTTCACCAGCACCACCTCGTAGCCCTCGGCCTTCAGCGCCTTGCACGCCTGCGTGCCGGAGTAGTCGAACTCCGCCGACTGGCCAATCACAATCGGCCCCGAGCCGATCACCAGAATCTTCGCAATATCATTCCTGCGTGGCATCTATCTTCCTTCAACTCAGTGTTGCAAGTATGCGTGTAGTGCTTCGGTTACTCAGACAAGCACTCTGGAGCGAAGCGACGAAAGCAATGTGCTAAACGAAAGTTCTGCGGACGGCTCACGGTAGTGTCCCCGCAAACCCTCCACTCGTGATGAAGTCAGTAGGCAGGCACTGTCATAGTGCCTGTCACGGATCAGCTTCGTGAGCAGGATTTCGTATCGCTTCATGTACGAGGCTCCAATAAATTCAGGGAACACTTTGAAGTGTGATTCTGTTGCACCAACAGGTCTGTTTGATTCCGGCGCATCTTCCAACATCATGAAGTAGCCGAGCCACGGTCTCTGGGATGGCGCAAATGCGCCCTCGCGATAGGCCGCCCAAAGATCGGTCGCGCTCCCCAAAGCTTCTTCAGTTCTGTTGTTGAAATTATTTCCAAACGATCCCACCTGTGACTTGAACTCCATCGCAGCCACGAGTTGGCCATCTGCTACAACGAGCAAGTCCCACCTCTTCTCCGACCTGTACCATCCGGGGATCTCTGCAAGGCGGTCACAATAAATGCTTGGTATGTCTAACCCAGACTCCTCTAGATAATCGCAGATAAGATCCGCAAACCCCTGCAACTGTTTACCGCCTGTTACAGCCCCACGCGCCCCAGCATCCTTCTGCCCAGACTTGGTTCCTTGACTATCTGCTTGAGTGGATCGGGTATGCCAGAAATGACGTACGGCTTCGTGCAGCCTATCGTCCCATCGTCTGTCCAGGCTCATCGGTCACAAACCTCCACTATTTGCGGTCTTCTAAACAGCGTCTGAGTCTCTTGCCGAACTCGTGACACTGCTGATTTAAGATAAGTCTCTTGAACTTCATACCCCAGACTATTTCTCCCGCTCTTGGCAGCCGCCACAGTAGTAGTTCCAGTTCCTAGAAATGGGTCCAGAACAACATCCCCGACAAAGCTGAACATCCGAATCAATCGCTCTGCAAGCTGCACCGGATAAGGAGCTGGATGGTGCTTCGTCGACTCACCCGTCAGGCCAGTCCATATCTGCTGAAACCATTGTTGATAATTGTTTGCCCCAATTACGCTAAGCAGTTTCGTGGCTGCATCTGGCTTTCGATAACCACCCGGCTTTCTCAACATCAGAATGAACTCGATGTCATTCTTGATGACAGAGTTTGGTTCGTATGGTTTTCCGAGAAAACCACCTGCTCCACTCGCTTCGTACACTGCATTCGATATCTTGTGCCAAATGATTGGAGCGAGATTGTCGAACCCGATCTTTCGGCATTGTTCCTGAATCGACGAGTGCAGGGGAACAACCGTATGTCGCCCATCATTCTGCCTTCTAGACAGGCACACATCCCCTACAACGCACACCAGCCTGCCCCCGGGAACCAGAGCGTCATAGCATCTCTTCCAGACCATGCCCAGCTCCCGCAAAAAGTCCTCGTAGTCTTCTATGTGCCCCATCTGCGCCGCGGAGTCTTCGTAGCGCTTCAGCGTCCAGTATGGAGGCGAAGTAACCACCAGATGCACAGAGTTTGTTCCAAGTTCCTCCATCTCGCGTGCATCGCCATGCACCAGCACATGCTTCGTGGGAACCGTCTGTAGCGCAGACTCAATCTTCTCCAGGAGGACTTGATTCTTTGCAATTGCTGGAATCGTTGTCTGCTCTAACCCAATCTCGCGAATCTCCTCTGGCAAATATGCCGACATATCCTCGCTCCCAAAATCGAACTTCATTGTTCGATGGAACACAAGCGGAATCGGTAGATGGGCGGCTGCGCTCATTTCTTCCAGTCCTCCATCATCCTGCGAAAATCCCTGAAAAGATAGTGCGAATCATGTGGCCCGGGGCTGGCCTCGGGGTGGTACTGCACGCTGAACATCGGGTCCGTCTTGTGGCGCAATCCCGCCAGCGTCTGATCGTTCAAATTGGTGTGCGTCCGCTCGACATCGGCAGGCAGACTCTCGGGATCGACGTTGAAGTTGTGGTTCTGCGCGGTGATCTCGACCTTGCCCGTGCGGTGGTTCAGGATGGGGTGGTTGCCCCCGTGGTGACCGAACTTCAGCTTGTAGGTCTTGCCGCCCAGCGCCAGCCCAAAGATCTGGTGGCCCAGACAAATCCCGAAGAGAGGCTTCTTGCCCTTCAGCTTGCGCACCGTCTCGATGGCGTAGTCCAGCGGCTCTGGATCGCCGGGGCCGTTAGAGAAAAAGACGCCGTCGGGATTCAGCGCGAGCGTCTCCTCAGCGGTCGTCTTCGCCGGAACCACGGTCACGCGGCAGCCCTCGCGGGTCAACATGCGCAGAATGTTCTGCTTGATGCCAAAGTCGTAGGCGACGACGTGCAGCGGCTCGCCTGTGGCGGCTGCGTCGTCGGCAGGTAGATACACATCGCCGGTCTGATTCTTCGGCTCGCTGGCATCCCACTGGTAGATTTTCCTGGTGGTGACGACGCTGGCCAGGTCCGTACCTTCCATCTTGCGGATCGAGCGCGCCTTGGCCACCAGAGCATCTGCGTCCAGCGCCGCACCGGATGCGATGACGCCACGCATCGCGCCATGCGTGCGCAGATGCCGCACCACTGCGCGTGTGTCTACCTCGGCCAGCACGGGAACGCCGCTGCGCTCCAGATAGTCGTCGGCCACCTCGGTCGAGCGCCAATTCGAGCTCATCGCCGAAAACTCGCGCGTCACTAAGCCTTCAATGAAGGGTCGCGCGGACTCAGCATCGCTTGGCGTCGTCCCATAGTTCCCAATGTGCGGATTGGTCAGCACCACAATCTGCCCCGCGTACGAGGGATCGGTAAAGATCTCCTGGTAGCCGGTCAGCGATGTATTGAAGACGACCTCGCCCGATGCCTCAACCGGCGCACCAAAGCCCCGACCGCGAAAGATGCGCCCGTCTTCAAGCGCCAACATCGCCAAAATTGCCTGCATTGCCTACTCCTGCGGAATCCCATTAGGAGTGGATTCAATCGATTCTATCAGCATCCGCAGGGGTTGCTCGCATCGCGTGGCCAGTTTTCCACGCATTTCCACACGCAGACGCAAAATGGCCCGGCACGAGACCCGGCCTTCTTGCAAACCAGCGAGAGAAGAAGCCTCCACTTGACTCTCTGGACGCCGGTTCCTAGCAAAAGATGCGATCCGGCAAAATACGTCTGTGCCTGACCGCTTTGCGCCAGGAACCGCCCCCTTAAGGAGTGAAGACCCCCGGTGCTCTGGGGGCCTTACTGAAAGGTAGGAGTGGTCTTGCGGATAGGGGAAGCCGGAACCGTGGGAACTGCTGGCCCGACAAATTACTTGGTACACTCCATGAGACGCAAGCTCTGAGAAAAAGTTGCCAGATATTCTGCAAAATGTATTTAAAAAAGTAAGTATCTTCCAAAAACTGAATCATCCAGGAATGAGTCCCGCAGCCCTGGATGGAACATTCATTGATTCCATTGATGTTAGTAAAATAAATCCCCATAATGTCCGGCATCTGTCAGATCCCGAAACGGCTCAAATCTCCATTGCGATTTCAGACTAAAATCATCCGAGTTCACTTTACGGGGTGAGCGAATCCGGGGCGGCGCGGCTCAACAGGATGCGCACGTCGCTGGAGTTGTTGATGGAAAAAGCCGGCGGAGTGCTGGGCGCCGTGATGGCGATAAAGTCGGCGCGATGCACGTCGTCCAGGTAGATGGACGGGCGCGGGTCGGGCGCAGCGGGCTTCACCTCGACGTGGCTCAGCTCAATGTTCTTGATGTGGCGAAGGTAAAAGCCATGGCTGGGGGTTGCGCCAAACATACCCGGCTCGGGGTACTTGTTCTCGTCCTCGGGCGGATGGATGCCAACCAGATTTGCCGCGCCGCCGCCTGCGTTCTGCACGAAAAAGTCGGAGATTTTGACGTCTTCAATAAAGTAGCCGGGGATGCCGCTGAGGATGGAGCCGAAGCGCGAGCCGGAGTTGTAGCAGTTGAGGTTTGTGACGAGGACGCGGCGCAGCGTGCCGACCTTGGTGGACTGGGCCGGCCCGCGCAGCCGCGCGCCGAGACGAAGAAAGATGGGGCAGCTGGTGATGTCGCGCATGGTGATGTTGCTGATTGCAATGTCTTCCAGCAGCGCGCCGTCGACCGTCTCCAGCGCCAGACCCTGTGTGCCCTCGAAGACGCAGTTGGAGATGGCGATGTTGATGAATCCGCCGTTCGACTCTGTGCCGCACTTGATGCGCCCGCCTCCGCCGGTCGGCCTCCGCTTGTAGGTGCCGTCGAGCAGGCTGCCCAGCTCCCAGCAGCCGGAGACGTAGCAGTTGGCAATGGTGACGTTCTGCGTGGGCCGCGCGTAGCCCAGCGCAAAGCTGGACTTGGGGCAGATGCCGTCGTCCCACGGCGCGTTGATATAGCAGTTTGAAACGCGCACATTGCGGCAGCAATCGATGTCCATGCCGTCGCGGTCGGTGTCGATCTTCAGATTGTCGATGGTGAGGTTATCGACGCCGGTAAACAGAATGCCGAAGTGGCCACCCTTCAAGACGGAGAAGTCGCGCAGAATGACGTTGTGGCAGTTCTTGAGGCCGATGGCCTTGTTGCCGACGCCAGCCTGCTCGGCGGTGTAGAGGGGATAGTTGCCGCGAGCAGCACGATCGGCTCCGAAGCTAAGCCCCTTGCCCCACAGCAGGCCCGGCCCGGTGATGGAGAAGTCGCTGATGCCGTCGCCCCAGAGCAGCGAGTTGTGCCAATGGTTGTGGCCCCAGTCCTGGTAGGACTCCCATGCGGGATCGGGTTCGGCTGCGTCGTAGACTCCGCCCATGTAGCCGGTGGTCTGATTGGGAAGCGGCGACTCGGCGGCAATGATGGCGCAGCCCTGCGAGAGATACAGATCGACGTGGCTCTTCAGCCGGATGGAGAACGAGACGTAGTTTCCGCCGGGAAAGACTACCGTGCCCCCACCGGCGGCCGCGGCTGCTTCGATGGCCTTGTTGATGGCGGGCGAATCGACCGTCTTGCCGTCGCCCGTTGCGCCAAATGTGCGCACGTCGAAGAGCATCGGTGCCAGCGACGGGGCGGCGGGATTTTTGGACGCGGCAAACGCGGGAATGGCGGAGACGGCTGAGGCGGCAAGACCCATGCTGCTGAGTCTCAGAAGATCGCGGCGGGCGGAGTCGAAGGTTTTCATAACGTCCGCCATGCTAGCAGAGCCGGACTACGGCTTGGAACTCCAAGTCTGCGCTGCCAGGGCAATTGCATGAAGATCCCCCCTCCCCCTGAATAGCGTAAAGTATTCAAAAGATGAAAGTTAAGCACGCGCTAAGCGCGTGAGACGTATAAAAGACGAAGAGGCAGTTGTAAGTTGTAAGTGGTAAGTGGTAAGTGGTAAGTAAAGGCGAAGATCCGGCGGGTTGCGGTTGCTTCGGACATGCGGAATCATCCTTTGTGTGCGAAAAAATACTAAAGTCTTCAAAAAAAGCATGTTAAGTCTGGACTTGGTCTGGTTTAAGTCTGGACTAAGTCTGGACTTGGTCTGGACTTCATCTCTGCGGTTGCTGGCTCGTTGCCGTGCATACCCCCCGGAGTAAATAGCGTAAAGTATTCAAAAAAACGCAGGTTAAGCTCGCGCTAAGCGCGCGAGACGTATTGAAAGCGAAGACCCGGCGGTTGGCCGGGTCTGTTTGGTTTTACTTACTGATTTAATTATACGGGATGGAGGGAAACTACTATGCCAACTTCTGGAAAGATTTATGTTGTTTGGTTGGTGTAGGTTAGGGGGAAATTGGGGGTCCGAGGGTCTTGACAACATCTGAACCGCGGTTCGCGGCTCAAGGAGGGGAAGCCCAGGGCTGATTCCTGGCTGACAATGCGTTCGAGTTGGTTTTGTAACTGATTGAAATAAAAAGGGAAGAAATTGTGGGCCTTGGGATACGGATTTGTTGAGCAAATCCGCGAAAAATAGTTTTCGGAGGAGCGGGAGCGGATTGCCGCTACCGAAACCCAGGTGCCCAAAAGCGAGGCACCTGGGGCACCCACTCAGTGGTTGTGATGCCTTCTCCCTGCACCTGGGCCACCCGCCGATGAGCTGTGTGGTATGAGGATGGAGCGGCCGGCGGGAGCATAGGCAAGGTCCAATACGGAGATTCTGGCTGCGCCAGAATGACGACTCAGGGGCTTGGGATGCGATTATGCCGGGAAATTCGTTGAAAGATTTTTCGGTTCCTGCAATTGCCCTGCCTGCGCTGCGCAGGATTGCATCAAGGCAGCGGGGAATTGCGAGAATAGAATGTTGGGGGTGAGAAGAGCGTGACCACGACGGCAACTGATGTGGCGGCGGACAGGAACGAAGCGGCACCGGGCAGGGGCGATCGCCGGCTGCTGCTGTTTGTGCTGCTCAACATCCTGGCGGCGAACGCCGGGTTCAAGCTGATCGCGCACTTCGTCTTTCATACCGGCGTGGAAGAGATGCGCGTGCGCTATCGGGCTTTCTTCCACTTCCACCAGTTCACCGACTCATGGACGCCGATGCTTGGCTCGGTGAACTCCTTTCTGGCGCATCCCGGCGTGGCAATCTATCAGGCGAAGCTCTACGACACGCTGATCTATCCGTTGACGTCGGTCGTGCCCCTGCTGTGGATGAAGCAGGCGGGGATGAGCGATGCGGCCGTGTTGCGCGCGCTGATGGTGGCGTCGTGGATTGCGGTGGTCGCGGTGGTGGCGTTGCAGGTGTTGCTTGCGGCGAAGATTTCAGGTCAGTCCGCCGCGCAACGCGGCACGCTGAGCTGGCGGGCCGCGCTGGCGACGGCCTTCGCGGCGTTCTTCTTCATGCCCATCACGCTGGCCTTCTCGCTGGGCCAGGCGCAGATCTTTCTCGACCTCTTCTTCACCCTGATGGTCCTCTTCTGGGTCGAGCGCAAGGAGCGGACGGCGGGAGTGATGATGGCCCTGCTGGCGATGGTGAAGCCGCAGTTCGGCCTGTTGCTTCTGTGGGCTGCGCTGCGGCGGCGGTGGAACGCTCTGGCGGCAGGAGTGCTGACGCTGGCGGTGGGAGGCGCGGTCTCGCTGGCGGTCTTCGGCGTGCGCAACAATCTGGACTACCTGGGCGTTCTGGCCGGTCTGAGCCGCAAGGCGCAGTCGCACTACGCCAACCAGTCGATCTTCGGCCTGCTGAACCGCGCCATCTTCAACGGCGAAAATCTGCCCTATCACCCGTACGTCTATCCGCCGTTCGTACCCTGGATCTACGCCGTCACGCTGGCCACAACCGCCGTTCTTGTGCTGCTGGCGCTAGGCTACCGATGGCGCGAGCGGGCCGGTGGCATGGCAGACCTGGCAGCCATCTCAGTGGTCTCGGTGATTGCGACGCCGATGGCATGGGAGCACCACTACGGCGTGATGCTGCCGCTCTTCGTGTGGCTCTGGTTCGCTGTCTACCGGCGCGGAGCGGGCAGCGTATTCGCGCTGGCGCTGGCCTGGGTGCCGATCGCGGACTTCCTCTCGCCATTCAACTTTCTGGCGGCGATTCCGGTGGCGAATGTGCTGCAAAGCTACATGTATTTTGGCGCACTGCTGCTGCTGGGGTTGCTGCTGCGTGCGCGCACGATTTCAGAGACGTAGGCTACGCTCCGCATCGCGGTGCGCGAAGACGGCGCACAGCACACCGCATGGGAGCGGGGATGTCTGCGCTAGGACGGTTCCTCCGGCGTCTGCTCGACGGCGGGCGGTTCTGCGGCGGGCGGTTCCTCTGGAGCCGGCTCGACGGCCGGCGGTGATTCTACAGGCGGTACATCTGCAGCCGGCGGTGCAGCGGCAGCTGGCGGCCCTTCGTTGATGCGCACAACATGGTCTGCCTGGGGGCCTTTACTGCCCTCGATGATGTCGAACTCGACCTCATCGCCTTCCTTCAGGCTCTTGTAGCCGTCGCTCTGGATGGAACTGTAGTGGACGAAGACATCAGCTCCGCCTTCGCGCCCCAGAAAGCCGAAGCCCTTCGCGTTGTTGAACCACTTCACCGTACCCTTATATTGTGCCAATTTGTCACTCCTTACTTTGGCCTTGGTGGATTAGCTGACCGACTGGTTGGCTGGCCGGGTTGCAGAACCCGTACAGTACGACGCAGAATGCGGGCAGAATGGTTATCTACTGTCGTTTCTGCCCCACATGCACTGAGATACAGTACCAAACTTTTGTCGCCGAGCGAAGCAGTTCAGGTTACAAAGAACTCAGAATGGCCGGATCGATGCATCTGCCACACTCGGATTTCCTTTGGAGCAAAGCCCCATTCATCTTTACGGCGCTTGGGACAGGGAACAGCAGACCCATCTGGGCTACCTGTCCTGGGCTGCCGGCCCGTCGCTTGACAGTCTATATTGAATCAGACGTTCCATCGGCGCTTGAAGACTCGAACAATCGACCGGGCCAGCGCGCGGCTGTTGACAATCCGGACTCCGGATAGGGGCGCGCAGCCGTCCTGCAACCACGGAAAACAGCCGGAGGGCCACGGGAAACAGCCGGAGGGCGATTTTCTGGCGCGGCTGCATGTATCCTGCTTGAGGCTCAACTTAACCAATGAAACGAATCCTCACCGCATCTATTCTGATTCTCGTCGTCGTCGCCCTCATCTTCTTCGGGCAGCTTTGGATGCTGACGCTGGTCGCATGCGCGGTTGCCGAGTTGGCGGCATACGAGTACCTGCGCCTGGCCAATACCAGCGGCGCGCGCATCCCCGTCTGGTGGATGATCTTCGGCACGGCCCTTGTCTTTCTCTTCACCCTGCCGCGCTTTCCCAACGAGGCGGAGCTTCCCGCACTCAGCCTGATGGCCCTTCTTCTGCTTGCGTGGTCGGGC
>Ga0224554_1000409_pt1 | contig 36518 bp, 34 predicted proteins | sample 714S22024metaG_FD_180666 | JGI IMG/M metagenome (GOLD analysis project Ga0224554, IMG submission 180666) | Peat soil microbial communities from Stordalen Mire, Sweden - 717 S2 20-24 | ecosystem: Environmental > Terrestrial > Soil > Wetlands > Peat | place: Sweden: Norrbotten County, Stordalen... | reverse complement strand
GGACCGTAAAGCAGGTGGGTCCTCTGTTGCGATCGCGACCACCCACCTGCTTTTCGGTCCTCCGGTTCGATGTGCGGGCGGCGGTCACCTGACACGACGGAGTCGGCGGCTCTCTCGTCACGGGCACTGCTCGTGTCGAGTCACACCTTTTGCCTCGTCGTGCCCGATGTCCGAGCCCGCGTCGTCCGATGACGAGGCCGCCGCGTGGTGGCCGTTCGCGCCGCGTTAGATCTGCTTGACCGGTAGCGTTTGGTTCTGAGTCGTTTGGGCCGTCAAGGCCCTGGGGGAGGGCGTCGTGAACAAGGACCTGGTCGATCAGGTAGTCGAAATCGCCCAGCGCGTTGTCGCAAGCGGGGCGATCTCGGCCAACGGGCACGGGAATGTGAGCCTCCGGGTCCCGGGTGCGGAGGAGATGTACTTCACAGCGGGCCCGTCGCTGCGCAACCATGCTCGATCCGCCGTGGTGCGTGTCGCGCTGGACGGAACCCTTCTCGAGGGTGACCTTCCGCCCATCCAAGGCGCGGTGGTCGCTATGCACACGGCGATGTACCAGGACCGCCGTGATGTCGGTTGCGTCCTGCACACACATTCGCCCCACGCGACTGCTTACGCGGTGGCTCATCGTCGTATCGGCTGCTGGATCGAAGCCCTGGCCATGTTCGGCCTGCCCACCGGTGTGCCCGTGGCCGAGTACGGTCCTCGCGGGTCTGAGCAAGCGGTGGCCAACATCCGGGCGGCGATCACCCCGGGCGTTCCTGCGGTTCTGCTGGCCAATCACGGCGTCTTGGTGTTTCACCGTACCGCTGAGTTGGCAATTGCGGTCGGGAGCATCGTCGAGGAGGCCGCCCAAGCAGGGATCAATGCCGGCAGCCTTGGCGGCCCGGTCGAGATCCCCGAGGAGCTCACGGCGGCAGCTCTTCAGCGCGCAACGGCATTTGAGAGCAAAGGAACAGTGCACGCGTAGACCGGTCTCGGCTCCTTCCCGCGTCGAGCAGGTCGAGCGGGCCGATTCCGGTGCCTCGCGGTACCTATCACCATCTCGCCGGCGCCACCGCGGCGCGGCCGCCCGCCAAGCAGGTGAGCAACCGGTTGTCGAACGGGATTTGCAGGGATCCGACAAAGCTCTGATCCCTGATCGGTCAGTGCGGACTCGCCGTCGCGCCCATGGCCGCAGACCCAGCCGTCGGTGCTCTCAAGTTGCTCAGGAAACGGGCATGGCGAGGTCGCCCGTCACCTCTTCGAGATGATGCACGACGTCGTGCAGCGCATACTGACCGAGGGTCTCGATTGTGAAGGTGGCGCCGTCGCTTCGCCTTCCCCGGCGTCGCCAGCCCGCTGCATCGACGCCCTCGAAGTCGCTTGCCAGCTTGTTCGCTGCTCGGGAGAGATCCGCCGCCACCGTCTCGGGCTGCTGAGCCGCGTAGTGGTCCTCGACAGCCGCGCGGTCCTGGTCCCAGTTCTGGTAGGTCGGGTCATCCAGTCTGATCATCAGGTTCAAGCGCTCGTCCATCACGTGGAACACGTCTCGCACATGGCATGAGTATTCGAGGGGCGACCAGCGATCGTCGCGTACCCTGCGGGCCAGCAGCTCGGGATCCTCGGCCAGGATTGCCAACCATGTCCCGGCATTGGCGCGGATCAGTGCCGCGATCTGGTCCGTGGGCACTTTGGAAGAATCGAACCCGCACTCCGGACAGCGACGCTCGAGTACCCATGTCCAGTTTTTGGTATCGGGGACGATGGCCATGTCCAGAACTTACCGGGTCGAATCATCAGTACCGCGGGTGTCCGGCGTGGTACTTCAATATTTCGACGATGTCCCGTGGGGAGTCAACTTCGGGCGGTCGAGTCGTCAGACCCGTGCCACCAGGGTCGGCGCCAGTGCATGTGGCGGCGGAGCCGCGAACGAGACCTTGGCGTGGGGTGTCGAGCAAGTGAACCAGCTTCCGAAGGGGCGGGGAGCAGACTTGCCAGCAGACGACGTGCGGCATGAAACACTGTGCCGATGCGAATCTGGATATGCGGTGTCCGCGGCTCCACGCCGACACCCGGACGTGACTTTGACCGCTACGGCGGCCACACGTCCTGTCTTGCCATCGCCCTCGATGGCGAGCGGCCGAGCCTGATCGTTGACGCCGGTACCGGTATCCGCCTTGCAAGCGACTTTTTCGGTGAGAACGCAGGCCTCTTCGACGGTCAGCCGTACCAGGGGGCGATCCTGTTGAGCCACATGCACTGGGACCACACCCAAGGGCTGCCGTTCTTCGCGGCGGGCAACAGCGCCGGTTCCCGAGTCGACCTTTACGTTCCCGCACAGGGTGACACCGAGAGCATTCTTGCCAGGTTCATGTCACCTCCGCACTTCCCGATCCCGCCCTCCGGGTTGCTCGGCTCGTGGAGTTTCAATGCCCTCGAGCCGGGCGCGGCAGTGATCGGGGGCTTCTCGGTCCTAGGCCTTGAGATCCCTCACAAAGGTGGTCGCACCTTCGGCTACCGCATCTCTGACGGGAACAAGACGATCGCCTATCTCTCCGACCACTGCCCGGCGAGCCTCGGTCCCGGTCCCGCAGGACTCGGGGAGTATCACGAGGCGGCCCTCTCGTTGGCGAGCGAGTGCGACGTACTGTTTCACGACGCCCAGTACACCGACGGCGAACTGCCCGTGCACGCCATTTTCGGTCACGCCTCCACCGGCTACGCCGTCGGTCTGGCAGAGGCGGCAGGAGCCCGACAGCTGCTCTTCTACCATCACGACCCGGCCCGAACCGATGATGAGATCGACTCGATCGTAAAGAGCTACGAGGGTGCCTCCTTGCCGGTGACCGGTGCTGTGCAGGGAACGATTCTGGACCTTGAGTGAACACCGCCTGACTACCGCGGTCCGGCGTCGGCCCGCAGTGCAACTCGAGGTCGTTGTGCTCAGCTGAACGGAGCGGCGAGGACGATACGATAAAAACAGGGCGGCCCCGCCGCCCAAGGGGGGAGGATGAATGTACAAGAACCTGCTGGTCGGCGCAGACAACTCGGCAACCGCGTTGCGCGCCGTCCAAGCGGCCGTCGAGCTCGCGCACGCCTTCGACGCGAAGTTGCACATCGTCACGGCGTACAAGCCGCAGGCGGTTCTGACCCCGGACCTGCCAGCCGAATTTCTTGAGGCGAACTATCTTCCTCCGGCCGATTCGTTGTTGGACGAGCTGATCTCGGTCGCGAGAAAGGCCAACGTCGATGCCGAGGTCCATGCCGCGACAGGAGAACCGGCTGAGGCCATCGTTCGAGTGGCCACCAGAGTCGGCGCGGATCTGATCATCGTCGGCAACAAGGGCATGCGGGGCGCGAGGAGGGTTCTCGGCAGCGTTCCGAACTCGATCGCACATCACGCCCCGTGCTCGGTCCTGATCGTCGACACCACCAGCCAGTCCTGATCGTCGGGACTACCTAGCCAGTTCGTCCGAGCCGCACCGCGCGTCACCGGCGCGGCGTAGCGGCCACGCGCACCCGAAACCGAGCTGTCGTCGGATCTCGTTCAGGAACGGAGCAGAGCCACCGCTCGTTCGATTCGATCTCCGTACTCGGTGTCAGCGCTGGAGAAGTAGGAGATCGAGCGGTCGACGATTTCGCGGTGATCCACGTGTGCGAGGCTGCCCGCGATGTTGTCGACGAGACGTTGTTTTGCCGAGGCGTCGATCAGTCGGTAGAGGGTGCCCGCCTGCTCGAAATCGTCCGTCTTGCGCCTGTCGCACTCATAGGTGCCGGAAAGACCTTCGACCCCGAGTCCGCGGTAGTGGGGCTGGTTGGTCTGCACTGGTCCGTCAAAGCTGTTCGGTTCGTAGTTCTTCGAGCGGCCACCGTTGGTGTCGAAGCGCATGGCGCCGTCACGGCCGTAGTTGTCGGCTCTCGTTGCGTGCGGAGCGTTGACCGGTATTTGCGTGTGGTTGATGCCGAGCCGGTAGCGGTGAGCGTCTCCATAGGCGAACAGGCGACCCTGGAGCATCTTGTCCGGAGAGGGGCCTATGCCCGGCACGAAGTTTCCCGGGTCGAAGGCTGCCTGCTCGACGTCCGCGAAGTAGTTGTCAGGATTCCGATCGAGCACGAGCTTGCCGACCTCGATAAGTGGGTAGTCGGCGTGAGGCCACACCTTCGTGAGGTCGAACGGGTTGATGCTGAAGCCACCAGCCTCGGCGGCGGACATCACCTGAACCTTGAGCGTCCAAGAGGGGTAGTCACCGCGCTCGATTGCTTCGAGCAGATCGCTGTTGTGGGACTCGGGGTTCGTACCCGCGAGCGCCGCCGCTTCCTCGGTCGTGAGTGTCGCGATGCCCTGATCAGTCTTGAAGTGGTACTTGACGTAGAATTGCTCATCTTGGGCATTGGTCCAGGAGAAGGTGTGCGAGCCGAAGCCGTCCATCTGCCTGTAGTTGGCCGGAATGCCACGGTCACCGAACAGCCACGTGAACATGTGCGTCGCCTCGGGCGAATGTGAGAAGAAGTCCCACACGTTCTCCGGCTCCTGTCGGTTGGTGAACGGATCGGGCTTCTGGGAGTGGATGAAGTCCGGGAACTTCAAGGGATCGCGGATGAAGAAGATCGGCGTGTCGTTGCCGACGAGGTCGTAGTTGCCGTCGTGTGTGTAGAACTTGACAGCGAACCCGCGGGGGTCACGAACCGCCTCGGGTGCACCCCGACCGCCGGCGACGGTTGAGAACCGCACGAATGTCTCCGAGCGAGTGCCGACGTCGTTGAACAGCTTCGCTTTGGTGTAAGCGGACATGTCGTGGGCGAGTTCGAAATGACCGAAGGCACCCGAACCCCTGGCGTGTACTACTCGCTCCGGGATCCGTTCCCGGTTGAACCGGGCAAGCTTCTCGAGGAGGTGCTGGTCCTGCAGAAGGACCGGGCCGTCAGGTCCTGCGGTCTGTGAGTTCTGATTGTCGGCGACAGGTGCGCCGGATTCAGTTGTGAGACTGCGGCAATCAGCCATGATGAGGCTCCTTGTTTGATGTTCTCCTGCTTGGTGACACCGACAGCTGGCAGTTGGCGCAGATCCCCCAAAAGGTGACTTCGGCCGCCTCGACGCAAAATCCGCTCGCTGTCGACGACGGCTCGAGGCACGGAGCCGAGCCGACGACGCACTCGACGTCGGTGACGCCCCCGCACGCCCGGCACACGAAGTGATGGTGATTGTCCGCCACTCTCGCTTCGAACAGCGCGGCGCGTCCGGCGGGCTCGATCTGCCGCGCGAGCCCCGCACCGCACAGGACCGACAGCGCGTCATAGACCGCCTGGACCGATACGGTCTGCAGGCGCGCCATCGTCGCTTGCATGACCTGTTCGGCCGACAGGTGTTGTCGCCCCTTGCGCAGCACATCCAGCACCGCCAACCGCTGGGCGGTCACTCGAAGCCCGGCGACCTTCAGCTCGCTTCGGAGATCGGACGACGGAGGCACCTAAACAAGAATAACTCGAAGAATGGATATATTCCGATGCTAGGCGAACTCGACGCGGCCTCTGAGTCTCATGGTGTTCGGCCCGCGGGGTGACTCCGCTCGAGCGGTTCTCACCACTTGAGACCGGTGATAGGGGCCACTGGTTCCGACGACGAGCGAACGCCCTAGTCAACGTGTCCAGGATCCCAGCGCCTCTATCATCGACTTCCACTCGCGAAACTGGAGGGGAGACGTGGACGAGGCCGAGCTTTCCGTAAGGCGGAGCCAGATGGGTCGCAGCGCCCGGGCCTTCTTGGTCTGCGGTCGGCGTCCTGTCCAGAACCAGGGGCCGGGCTACTGGGTGGCGCTCAGCGGTGCACCGAGTCCCGACGCGAACATGGCCCTCGTCGACAGCAACGACTCCGCGGTACTCGCCTCCGCCTTGCGGCAGGTCGAGGATTCGGGCTTCCCGACGTTGTTCATGCTGGCGGGACCCGGCCGCCGTCGCGAGCTCGGCACAAGTTGGCGGTACGTCGGGGACATGCCGTTCATGGCCCGCGCACTGGCCGGGACGGACCAGCTCGCCGACAGGCGGGTCCGCCAGGCGCGCCTCGACGACTTCGACGTTGTCAGCGAGCTCGTTGCCAGCTCCTTCGGCCTGACCCAGGAGATCGGCGACGTTGTCGCCGAGATCCTCAAGCTGGGGGATGACGCCGTGAAGATCTGGTTGCTCATCGACGACGAACGGGCGGTTTCCACGGTTTTGACGTCAATAGTTGAGGACGCCGTGTGCGTCTGGTGCATGGGAACCCCGCCGCGCTGCGCGCGTCGTGGCTATGGCCGGGCCCTTCTGGCCGACGTCCTGGCGAGGGCGAGGCTCGAGGGTGCGAGCATCGGGCTGCTCGGTGCGACGCCGGCGGGCAGGCCTCTCTACGACGCGACCGGCTGGACCACCCTTGAGGGGTGGCAGTTGTTCCTGAGCTCTGATTCGACGCAGTTCGGCCACTGAAGGCGGTGGGCCCACCCGAAGGCGCCGACGGCATCCGCCAGGGCTCTCAGTTGGGCGAGAACTCGGCCGAAACCCTGACCTTTTCCCCTACGACCAGCCACATCCGCCCGGGCTTGGTGGCCAGGGACACGGCGTGACCGTTCTCCACCGGTCCATGATGAGTTAGTGCGACCGAGTGCACGGGACCGACGACAACCTCGGTCACGGCCGCCCAAACGGCCGCGTTGTTCACATGACCGACGACGTCGATGTCCGTCCGGCGCAGCGGCCACGGCCGTGTCGTCGCGTCTTTCGGCACGGACGCAGCCTGCACCCGCCCTGACACGCGTCGCCCGGCGACGGCGTCGCCGTACACGGCGTAGAAGTCCTTCCCGAGCCGCAGCGGGTGCCCGGAGCTGTCGAGCGGTACCCATAGAGCCACCGCCTCGACCATCAGTCGGTCATCGAGCTCGATGTCAGTGCGGCGCTCGGCCCAGGCCGGACCCGCGCCTGAGCACCACGTCGTCAGTGTGGCCATCTCGCCTAGGGCCGGCCACCGGCCGCCGTCGGCCAGGCGAAGAGCGGTCCGGCGGACCACCCAGGTGTCACGGGGGTCCAGGCCTGAATCGGCCCAGTCGTCACCGGCCACATCCTGCAGATAGCGGGCCACCCCGTCTAGTCGCAGCACGCCGTCGGGCCCGGCGTCACTCAGCCGCACGGGGCGACTCAGCTTGTAGGCGCGGCCGGCGGTGGGACGGGGAGAGAACTCGATCATCGGGCCACGTTCTACTCCGAACGGTGCCCGAGGTGCCGCTCCCGGACCAGGGGCTCGCTCTCCGCGGTCGCCGTGTGCTTGTCTTCAGCGGGCGGCCGCCGCCGAAGGTTCAGTCCAACCGAGCCGTCAGATGGCCGTGTGTCACGTGACGGCTCGGTTGGTGGCCTCAGTCATGAGTGGACTGGGCTCAGGCCGGTGCGTAGCGATACTTGTCCGAGGTGGTCGGGTTGCTGACGCCTCCAATTGCGGACACCGTGACATAGACACCTCCGGAGCCGGCCGGTGCCGTGACGGTGATCTCGGATGACGAGAGCACGCGAATGCGCGTCCCCAGCTCTGATCCGAAGCGCACCGAGACCTTGCCGACGAAGTCGCTTCCCCTGATCGTCACCCTTTCGCTGCCGTTGGCCGGTCCGGTGTCGGGCACGAGAGCAACGACCCTCGGCGCCGCCTCGAATGTGAACCTGTCACGCGCGACGAGCGAACTGACTGTCAGGTCCGCTACCGACATCACGAGGTTGTCCGTCCCAGGCCTGGTCGCTGGGAGCACACCCGTGCAGCGGGTGGCCGTCTCGCACGAGACCGCTATCACCTTGGTGCCGACCTCGAGCCGGTCGGCCCCCGGCCTGGGGAGGAAGCCTGAGCCACCGATGGTGACCCGTGTCGGGCGGTTGCTCGGTCCTAGCTTCGGCGACACACCTGTGACGAGGCTCCTGGTCAGCTTGGTTCCGGTCATGAAGCACGTCAGCGCAGCCAGTCCCGGGAAGTAGTTGCCCGGATAGGCGAGCAAGGGCGTCCCGAGGCCGGTGGCCATGTCGTAGCCCTTTGTCGTGTGGTAGAGAGCTCCCAGATAGTTCGAAGGTGCGTATGAGTTGCTCCCCCTCGTCACGTCTGACAGAGCACTGGAGTAGTAGTCGCTTTCGGCTATGGCATATAGAGTCGCAGACAGCGTTCCCGTTGCGTCCGATGAGCCGTAGTCGGCGCAATAAGGTGACGAATCGATCAGGGCCGCGGCTGCAGCCCAGAGGGGAGCAGCCGCGCTCGTGCCCCCCTCTCCACCTTGCCAGGATCCGTTCCAGTAGGTGATGTACCCAGTCACCGGATCGCCGTCGGCCGAGACGTCAGGAACCTCTCTCATGTAGGGCGTCTTGGTCCCGCAGGCTGTCGGGGCAGCCAGCGAGTCGGAGCTGATCAGACCTTGGATGTCTGGCCGGTCCTGGTAGGAGGGCATGCACCACTTGGCGGACACCCCGCCGCCCCCTGCGCCATTTGAGCCTCCCGAGTCGTTCCAGGCCGTCTCGGTCTTGGCTCCGAGCGATGTCCCGCCAACTCCGATCACGTACGGCTGGCTGGCGGGATCGTCGACGGCAAGCTGGGACCCCACGGCCGTCGCCGGGTCACCGAAGCAGTCGGTCGAGCCGGTGTCGCCGGCGGCGGCGAAGACCGCCTGGCCCTGGGTGGCGGCCTGGGAGAAGAGGTTGTGTTGCGCGCTCAGCAGCGCCGGGTCGCTGTCGGGCTCGCACTCCCCCCAGCCCGTCGAGACGACCTGGTCGGCGTCTGCGTTCACGATGGCCGAATAGACGTCGAGGACATTGCTCGTGTCAGAGCTGACCGGTCCCTGGTAGACGTCGATGGTTGCCCTTGGGGCGAGTCCGATGATGTCCTCGATGTCGAGAGCTGCTTCGCCGCTCCCAGACGCCCCGTAGGTGGGATCGGGACCGGCTCCTCCGTCGACCGGCGTGTAGTTCACTGTAGTGCTGGTCCCGAAGCAGGACTGGTAGGCGGCGATGTCCCCGGACGAGTTCGGCTCGAACTCCACCAGGGCGATGTTGACACCCTGGCCGAAGTCGCTGTGGGCGTACAGCGGTGTCATGTCGTAGTAGCTCGACAGCTGGTTGGCCGTATAGCCCCCGTAGGCGTTGGCCACCGTGGTGGCTGCCGCACACGGCGTCGGGCTCGTCGCCGCCACGTGGAGTGCGAGCCTGCCGGAGGGCCGAAGCTTGCCGACGGTGTTCGAGCGAACCAGCGAGCTTTGGGGCTGAACGAGATCACTGAGGCCGATGACTCCTTGCACGTCAGCGGCCACTGATGCCGAGATGCTCGGTGCCGACAGCGTCGTGAAGACGGCGCGCCCGCCGGGCAGCCGGTATCTGAGCAGGTTCACACGAAAGGCGCGGTCGACCACCGAGGCCGGCGCCGTCACCGGGATCGAGAGATGGTTGGAGCTCACTTGTCCGGGGTGGAGCCCGCGAGCGCGGAGCACCGCGTCGACCGCGGCCACCTCTGTCAGCGACGGCCCGAAGAGATGCCCGAACTGCCCCGGGCGGAGAAAGTGGCGGAAGTTCGGAGAGCTGCGATCAGACAGCGACGCGATGAAGGTCGAAACCTCGGAGGGGTCCGGAAGCTTCAAGGTGACGTCGAGGTGAACATCCGCCGCCGGCTCCAGCGCTCCGAGCGCGGAGGAATGCTCTGGAACCAGAGGGCTTGCGCTGGCGTGCAGGACCGTGAGGGCGGAGGTGACACTGGCTTGTGCTCTCGAGGGCGCCGTCCAGACCGCAATCGATAAGGAGGCCGCAAGCACGGCCAACAGCAATGCCATGGGCCGGAACGTCGTCATGATCCCCCCGCTTGCTAAGAGTCCACCTGCAACCATAGACGCGCCTCCGGCCGCCCTATTGTCAGGGAGCAGCGACCGCGTCCAGATGTACTGCGAGCAGACCTCGTCGATTTGTCACTGAATCGAAACCGGGCGGAACAGCTCCCGGTGTTGGCTCGCTTCCTGGCTACCTGGCCGGAGACCCGGGAGGTCTCGCAGAGAGTGCAACACGCCGTCATCGCCTCGCATCGCAGCCCGCAGTTCAGCGTCGGCAGCTTTGCGCGACCGGATCAACCTGTTCGCACGGCGAGCGGTTAAGGCCGTCGACGGTTTCGACGATGGCCTGTGCTCAAGCTTCGCGCCGCGGCGTGAGCACGACCTCGTGCCTGTGGGAGTCCTGTACGCCGCGCTCGGTCGGCGCACAGCCACTGTTTCGAGCCGGTCGCTGGCCCTGGGCTCGCAAGCGGGCGGCGCATTCCGGCTGACGGTCGGGGGTGACCGCCGCCGGTGTCGTCGCGCCCGCGGTTCTCGCGGTAGTTATGGCGACGGCGTGGCCTCCGCCGGGTTCGTCTCGTACCTGGAGGAGCAGGACGGAAGTCGCTTCAGGTTCGTCGCCCGGACCCCCCGAGGCGCGGCTTGGCGTCCTGGGTCGAGATGGGGCGCTGCCGCCAGGTCAGGATCTATCGTTGTCCTGATCCTGACGAGCCCGCTACCGGAGATGATCGTGCCGCGGATTCTCTCTTCTGTCGGTGTCTACTGTGGGTCGAGCCCGGGGGTCGACCCCGGTTTCGCCGAGGCGGCCGACTCGCTGGGGCGGCTTCTGGCCCGCCGTGACCTCCGGCTGATCTACGGAGGAGGCCGCGTCGGGCTGATGGGCGTGCTCGCCGATGCCGCTTTGGCCGAGGGGGGTGTCGTGCATGGAGTGATCACGAGTGCGCTGAAAGACAAGGAGGTCGCCCACCTGGGCCTCACGACGCTGACAGTCGTCACGACAATGCACGAGCGCAAGGCGGCGATGGCCGACCGGTCAGATGCCTTCGTCATGCTTCCGGGCGGGTTCGGGACCCTGGACGAGTTCTTCGAGGTCCTCACGTGGTCCCAGCTCGCAATTCACACCAAACCGTGCGGCATCCTCAACGTGAATGGGTTCTTCGATCCCTTGCTGGAGCTTTTCGAGCTGGCCGTCCGGCAGCGTTTCGTTCGACCTGAGCACCGCGACACGATCGTGATCGAGCCCGATCCCGAGTCGATGATCGACCGGCTTTGTGCCTGGACACCGGTGTCGGTCGACAAGTGGCTCGACCGGCACGAGGGCTAGGAGATCCTGCCGCTGTCGCCACAAGAGCGGCGTATCTCGGTTCCCGGAACAGGGGCGCGGCCGAGCAAGGTTCTTGAAACACCGGACCGGGACTGCGTCACGGATTGGTGCCTGAACGGCGTTTGTCCAGTGACGTCATTGACGCAGCGACTTGGATCTCGCTAGCAGGGCCGCCGACTCATAGGCCTGCCATGACAAGTTCGTCGAGCATCCGACCAAAGTTCCTCGAGGCCAACGACAGATGGCCTTCATCCGGTTCGACGTGGAGCGACGCGCAAGCAAGACGAGAAGAGAGCCACTGGCCGTGGTTCACCGGCACCATCAGGTCGGCACTTCCGTGCCAGAGCATCGTCGGGATTGAGATCTCCTCAAGCGAGAATCCCCACGGCTTGGTGAAGGCCAGGTCGTCGTCGAGCCAGCCGTCCACACCTTCTCGCAATCCCTCCTGCATCCCTGCGGCCAGATCCTCACCGAACTCACCGCCTACGACCGCCCGATCGGCCTCTGGCAATACGGTGCGGAGCGAGGACACGACGGCTCTCACGCTGGCGCCTTCCAGATACGTCCGCTGCTCGTCAAGATATGGCCGGAGAGCCTCCTCGCCTTGAAGGGCCGTATTGAACTCGGTCACGTTGCCTCTGCCCATCTCGGCCATCCAGTCGAGACCTTGTGACCGGTGCGGCGCGAGCCCGGCGATGACGAGCACAGCGGCGGCTGCCTCGAGCCGGGCCGCGCAGGCCAACGCGTGCGGGCCGCCCCCAGACCAACCGGCGACCAAACAACGTTCGATGCCCATATTGGCCAGCACCGACGCGATGTCGTCTGCCACGTCAACGACGCTCCTGCCGGGGTGACGACTGGAGCTGCCGTAGCCGGGCCGTGACGTCGTGACAAGGCGCAGGCTCCTCTCCCTTGCGGCTCGTTCCAGCGCCCGGAACGGAGTGGCTGCGCCCGGGGTTCCATGATGGAAGACGAGTGGCAAGCCCTCGTCCGCTCCGCCGACTTGGACATCGAGGTGTCGCCCGTCGCCGAGTCTCACTGGAGAAGACATGCCGCCATCCTGCCAGTCGGCGACTGGCTGAAAGAAACTGTGCTCAGCTCCCGGGCTGAGTCGCTCTGACGACCAGGGCCGACACCGGATGTCGCGGCTGGTTCGCGACGTCCCACGCCTAGGGTCAGAAGGCCACGATCCCTTCTCCCCCAACGGCCCCGGCAACGACGACCGAGCCGATCTCGGTGAGCGAACCGTCGGGAACCATCCGCCTTGGTCGTGACGACGGGCTGCGAGCCGTCCGGGGTGAATGCCACCTGACCGGGCGTGTTGGTGAACTGAGGTGTCGCAGTCGGGTTGAGCCCGAGAGCTCGGTTCGAGCCGAACATCGGTAGGACCAAGCCGAACACGATCCGGTAACCCTGTACGGACCCGCCGTTCAATGCGTTGAGCACGTACACGAGATCACCGTGGACCGCCTCGCTCACAGGGAACGTGCCGCCCGAAGGCAAGATCTGCTGTAGGGCGAGCCGATCGCCGTTGACTCGAAAGACCGAGACCGTGTTGCTCCCCGCGTTCACAGCGAGCAGCAGCGCATGATCGGTCGAGTAGGCCAGCGATCCCTGGGATGCCAGGTGGTCGACCACCGAACCCGCGAGCGCACCGCCGAGACCGTCTGTCTGATAGGTACCAGCCAACGCGAGCGTCCTGTTCGGCGCACGATCGTACGCGACTACCTGGTTGCCCGAGACGTTGTCGCTCTACACGAACACGACGTTTCTCGCCCCGACAGGGCCGAACTGGGAGCGGGGATTCGAGAACTGGGCTCCTGCAAGACCGGCGCCGACACCGACAAGGCCGAGCGCGAGCGCGACACCGGAGACCAATTGAAGTGCTTTTCTCACTAGGTTGTTCTTTGGTTGGGGGAAACTGGGTTCTGCAGCGACACAGTCCCCCAACCACCGGCTGTGTTACACGGGGCGTCTCGAGGGCAAAGAGGCCGAATGCGGTGGCGTAGGACAATACGGCGCTCGGTCAGGTGTTCACGGGGCTGCGGAACGTGATGGAATGTTCGGTGATGCTCTCCAAGCTCGATGGGGCGCGTGGCACCTCAGGGCTGCCGTCGTGACTACAGCATCACCGCCCGGTTCTGGCGGCCACGCGAGCGTTCTGGAGCAGGCCGCGGAGGGGCTGCGCGAGATTCTCGAGGTGGTCCGCGCACTCGGCAGAATCGCGGACGAGGCAGAACTGCTGGACCTGATCAACATGACAGTGCGCGTCAAGCTCGGCTGCAACGTCTGCGCGATCGCGATCAAGGGCGACGACGGCGTCTTCAGGTACTCGGCGACGTCGGGGTTGGACGCTGAGGCGGACAGCGCGCTTCGAAGCCGCGAACTCGGCCCGTCAGCCTTCGTGGCACTGCGGGAAGCCGCGGTGAGGATTGGAGCGGTCTGCTGGGTCCCGCCGGAGCATCCTGTGCGCGATCGGCCCGATGTGATAGCCGGCATGCTCCCGGTCGACTCGTCGATCGCGCCGGGTGCGCCGCGATCGGGTCCTCTCCTGTTCGCGCCTCTCATCGGTGCCGACGGCGAAGCGCTCGGGCTCTTGAGTCCGGCCGACCCGCTGAATTTGCCGTTTCCCGGACCGCGTCAGACCCTCTTGCTCGAGACGCTCGCCGAGCTCACCGTCGTCGGTCTCGAGATCGTTCGCGCCCGGGCCGTGGAGCGTGCGGCCGTCGCGGTCGCCGAGGCGCAGCGCCGCCAACTCGAGGACCTGCTCGCCGCGAGCGCTCAGATCCGTGGTTACTACTCGTTGGACGAGGTGCTGCGTGAGATCGCGAGGGCAATGACGACTGCGGGAGGCTTCAGTCGTGCCGCTATCTATCTTCGGATGCCCGACGATGCTCTCGTCGTCGGGGCGACGGTCGGGCTCACCGAGGCCGAGAGCAAGCAGCTGAGCGAGATCCCGGTCTCTCTAGCGGAGTTCGCTGAGGTCATGCAGCCCGAGATGCTGCTGAGTCGCTCGTATTTTCTCGACCACCGCAGGTTCGTGATCCGGCCCGAGCTCAACGACAAGCTGAACACTCCAGTTGGCGCCCGAGAGTGGCAAGACGGCGAATGGCATCCGGAGGACATGCTCACGGTGAAGATTGTCGACTCAGTTGGCGAGCTCCTCGGTCTCATCTCAGTCGACGAGCCGGTGAACGGGCTGATCCCCGACCGCGCCCATGTACAGGCCATCGAATTCTTCGCCGACCAGTGCGCTGTGGCGGTTGCCCACGCGCGCCGGTACGAACAAGTGAGGACCGAGGCGTTGACGGACCCGCTGACAGGGCTTGCGAACCGTCGTGCGCTAGACGCAGCCGTGGTTCGTGCGATCGCCCGAGCGCGACGCGACTCAGCGTTGTGCACGGTGCTTTTCATCGACGTCGACCATTTCAAGGACATCAACGACTCGCTCGGCCACGCTGTCGGCGACTCCGTGCTGCAGGCGGTCGGGCGGGGGCTTCGGGACCGCCTCAGGCGCGGCGATATTCTGGCGCGCTATGGAGGTGAGGAGTTCGTCGCCCTGCTGCCCGACACCGATCTGCCGGCAGCGTTGCGCGTTGCCGAGATCCTCCGGAAGCGAGTCGCGTCGCTCGACTTCGGTTCGCTCACTGGCGGGCTGCCCGTGCGGGTGTCGATCGGCGTGGCGCAGCTCTCCGAGGAGCTCATGGGCGCAGGGTCACTTGTCTCCGCCGCCGACTCGGCGATGTACGAGGCAAAGCGCCAGGGCCGTAATCGGGTCGTCGTCGGGCCCTGAGCCCGCACGACGAGGCTGTGCTACGACAGAGGGATGAAGCGATCTGTCGACGGCATCAAGTTCGGCCGACTCCTACCGAGCGCGCTCGTGGGCGCGGCGAGCGGCATGCGTTCAACCGCGGGTCTGGCTGCGGTGATTGTCAGGGGAGATGGCGTGCAGCTGCCGAACGTGCTCGGTCACCGTCTCGCGGCACCTGCTGCGGGTGTCGCAGTTGTTGTCGAGCTCGTGCTCGACAAGATGGCCTTCACCGGCTCGAGGCTCGAGCCCGCGGGACTGGCCGGACGGGTGGTGTTCGCGGGTGTAGCGGGAGCCCTGGTGGCGCCCGACCGGTCCGTGGTCCCAGCTGCAGTTGTGGCCATCGCGGCCGCGGTGCTGACAGCGAAAGTCGCGCACGATCTCCGCGCTCGTCTTGCTGAGCACGTGCCGGACCGTGCCGTCGCGGTCGTGGAGGACCTTGCAGCCCTCGGGACGGCGTTTGCCGGCTGCCGCCTATGGGAGCAGCGGTGCGCTTGCTACTACGTGAGGTGATCTGTCGGGGATGACATGAGCGGATGGAGACTATTCCCGAAACCTGACCCTTCTCTCCTCGTGCTTTCATCCCTCGCAGGTGGGCCGAAGCTCGGCTACGCGTTCATGAAGGACTTCGAAGAATTTGCCCGGGTGACTCTAGGTCCCGGGACCGTGTTCGGCTGCCTGGCCCGTCTCGAGGACCAGGCGTCTGTTCTAGGCACTCGAACCTGAGGCGCGGCGCCACCCCTACCGCCTGACCGCCGCCGACGCGACCGCGCTCGAACAGCAACTTTGCGAGCTCGAGCGGGTGACTTCGACCGGCTCGAAGCGACTCGGGGCGAACAAGGTCACCTCTCCGACGGCCCGGCGGGAGCCGAGAAGTGAGGCGATCCGGCGAGACGGCCCCGCGTGGCAGCGGCCCGCCGCTTGTCCCTCGGTGCCTACCCGCTCTGGTGGCGCGAGCGTTACGGCCAGGGCTACGAGAGTTTCCTGGACGCACTGGGGGGCGACCGCCGGCCACTCGGTCGGGACGTCGTCGATCTCGCCATCGGCGCGGCCAGGGTCCGGCTGAGCCTCTACGATGACCCCCATGACCGTGCCGGTCGGCCTTGAGCAGCTGCGATCTGAAGCGGCCAAGTACGGAGACGCTCCCTACCTGTTGACCGTGTCGGACGACGGTCGCCCGCATGCGGTTTCGGTGCGCGTCAGTTGGCAGGAAGGCGATATCGAGCTCCCGGGCGGATCCCGGTCGCGCTCGCACGCAGCGACGCGGCCAGAAGTCACCCTCTTGTGGCCCGCGATCGAGGACGGGGGTTTCAGCCTCATCGTCGACGGTTCGGCGCGCGTCGTCGGCGAGCAGATCGTGGTAAGGCCGGCATCAGCCGTGCTCCACCGCTCGATTGCCTCAAGCCCTGATCGTGAGGCCGGCTCGGAGTGCCGAACTGTCCTGAGCCCGGAGTTGGGCGTCTAGGGGCGCGTGCATCCCGATTCGCCCGGCCGCTTGCCGAAGGCGAATGTCCCCGGATCGCTCGAGGCGTTGCTCTCGCGGGCCGGGTTCGTCGCGGCGGGGGAGGAGGCTGATGAGCTTCGCGCGTGCGCGGCGGGCGATAACGAACTGCTCGAGTCGCTCGTCGGGCGTCGTCTCACGGGCGAGCCGCTCGAGTGGATCACCGGGAACGCCTCGTTCTGCGGTTTGAAGATCAGCGTCGATCCCGGCGTCTACGTTCCACGATGGCAGAGCGAGCCGCTCGCGCGTCGCGCCGTCGAGCGCCTCTTGGACAACGGCGTGGCGATCGATCTCTGCACCGGGACCGGCGCGGTGGCCAAGACCCTGGCGACCTGCCGACCCGGTGCACGGGTCGTCGCGTCCGACCTCGACGAGCGTGCAGTTGCGTGCGCGGCCGCCAACGGAGTCGAGGCCTACTGCGGTGACCTGTTCGCCCCGCTACCCCGCTCGCTCGAGGGCTGCGCCCATGTGGTCGTGGGCGTGGTTCCATATGTGCCGACGCCCGCGTTGGGACTGCTCGCCCGCGATACTCTCGCGTTCGAGACCGCGCTCTCCTACGACGGCGGTCCCGATGGCACCGAGGTCCTCCGGCGGGTCCTTTCCGAGTGCCCCCGCTTCCTGCGACACGGCGGCGCGCTCTTGCTGGAGCTCGGCGGTGAGCAGGCCGAGGCTCTACGCGACCCACTTGACCAGCTCGGCTACCTGGACGTCGTCGTTCTTTTCGACCAGGAGGGCGACGTCCGCGGCATCGAGGCGACGCTCGGCTAACCGAGTCGGGTGAGGCTTCTCGGAGTCAAGGCGGTCAAGGCCTTGGAGCTGATCAAGGTGCCGACGCGAGCACGTATGCGACCGCGGCGGTGAGACGCCTGGCCGTCACAAGCTCGAGCATCTCGTTCGGCCCGTGCGCGTTGGCACCTGGCCCGAGCACGCCGGTGACGAGAAACTGGGCTGCCGGGAACCGTGACGCGAGCTCGGCCAGGAACGGGATCGTCCCGCCTTCGCTCATCGCTCCCGCCTGCCGGCCGAAGAGAGCTTCCGAGGCCTCGCCGGTGGCGCGCACGAGCCATTCCGCTTGCGGTGGTGCGTCGAAGCCCTTCGCCGCGTTCACCACTTCCACCTTCACCCGCGCCCGTTGTGGCGGGTCCGCCGACAGCCTGGCGACCACCGCTTGGGCGGCCCGGTCCGCGTCGACAGAGGGAGGTACCCGAATTGAGAGCTTCAAGGTCGTGAAGGGTCGTAGCACATTGCCACCGTCTTTGACCGAAGGCACGCCGTCGACCCCGGTCACAGCGAGGGAGGGCTCCCAGGTGCGTCGAAGCAGCCGGTCGGCACCCGGCCGTCCGGACAACTCGAGCGATGGCACGGTCGGGAAGCTGCCGAGAGCGCCGTCGCCGAGCTCGGCCGCCATCGTTTGGGCCGCGGCCAGGTAGCGGGCGGGCGGCTCGGCGAGGCACTCCGGAACGACGATCTCGCCCGTCGCCTGGTCCTCTATGCGAGACAGAAGCTGGCGCAACAGGCGGAACGACGAAGGAACGACCCCGCCTGCCAGCCCGCTGTGGACCGCTTCGGACAGCACCTCGACGCTGACGGTGATGACGAGCGAGCCGCGGAGCGAGGTCGTGTTCCAGAGCCGGTCGTAGGTGACGCAGCCCGAGTCCAGGCATACCACGAGCCCGGGTCCCGGCGGGCCTATCCGTGCGCCGACGTCTTCGAGGTAAGGACCGAGGTGCGCGCTGCCGCTCTCCTCGCTCGCCTCGATGAGGACGACGCAGCGGCCGTGTGGGGTACCGGTCGCGACCAGGGCTTCGAGGGCGCCGATCGCGGCGAAGATGGAGTACCCGTCATCGGCGGCCCCCCTTCCGTACAGGCTCTCGCCCTCGCGCACCGCGACAAAGGGGTCGAGCCCCTCCCTCCAGCTGCCGAGCGGCGGCTGTTTGTCGAGGTGACCGTAGAGCAAGGTGACGAGCCGGCCCTCGGCGCCGGGTGTCGCAGGCACGTCCGCGACGATGGCCGGTGTCAGGCCTTCGTGTTCGACGATCTCGACAGAGCTGCTCGGGAGCGGCCGGGACTTGGCCCACTCCGCCAGCAGCTGGGCCGCCCGCGCGATCTCACCGTTGTCGGCCCAGTTCGGGTCGAAGTCCGGCGACAGGCAGGCGATGGAGACGTAGGCCGAGAGGGTATCGATGACGCTGTCCTCGAAGAGACGGTCCACGTAGCTCGCGAGCACGTCGGGCTTGGTAGGACAGGGATCCACGGCCATTGCTCCTTGCAGATCGAAAAGCGCTGGCGAACTCCGCCAAGAGGTGGACAATAGGGCTATGAAACGCCGTCCGCTTTCGGCCATCGTGCTCGCTGCAGGTGAAGGCACGCGCATGCGCTCGGCGACACCGAAGCCACTGCATCGGCTGTGCGGGCGCCCGATGGTCCTCTATGTCCTCGATGCCCTTCGAGCACTGACCGTTGAACGCGTGGTGGTCGTCGTCGGCCATGGGTCGACCGAGATAGTCAAGACCATCCAGACCGAGGCCCCCCAGCAGCTCGCCATTGAGTTCGTGGAGCAATTCGAGCCGCGCGGCACTGGCGAGGCCACCGCGGTGGCGCTCACAGGCCTTTCCGGCTCTTCCACCGATCTGGACGAGGGCGACGTAATCGTGCTGCCGGGCGACATGCCGCTTTTGGGACGCGGGACTCTCTCGTCGCTCGTCGAGGCCCATCGGGCCGACGGAGGCGCAGCGACGCTGCTCACGGCCCACCTCGACCGGCCGAACGGCTACTCGAGAATCGTCCGTGACAAGGACGAACGCGTGGCGCGCATCGTCGACGAACCTGACGCAACCGAACTCGAGCGCCAGATAGGCGAGGTCGCCACGAACGTCTACTGCTTCAGGCACGGGGTCCTTGCTCCGGCGCTTCGCCGACTGTCGCCGTACAACTCACTCGGCGAGTACTACCTGACCGACACGATCGCAGTCCTGCACGATGCGGGTTACGCGGTTACGACGGTCGTGGTGCCCGACCCGGCTACAGCCCTGGAGGTGAACGACAGGGCTCAGCTCGCGGTTGCCGAGGCGGAATTGAGGAAGCGTATCAACACGCGCTGGATGCGCCGCGGCGTGACGATGTGGGATCCGGAGCGGACCTACCTGGACGCGTCCGTTCGCCTGGATGCCGATGTCACACTGCTCCCGGGAGTGATCCTGGAGGGAGCGACGACAGTCGGCAGAGGAGCCGTGCTCGGGCCCTCGGTCCACCTTGTCGACTGTGAGGTGGCACCCGGCGCGACGCTCAGCCACACTGTCGCCTCGCACGCCGTGATCGGCGAGCAGTGCTCGGTCGGCCCCTATGTCGTGCTCGAGAAGGGGACGCGTCTGCCACCCGGCGAACGCCGCGGGCCGTTCTTCGCGCCGGGCGGAGATGGACCCGGCTGAGCACGGGGGCAGCCTTCGGTCCTAGGCTTCCGCCGCGCGGTCCGCGCAACTTGGTCGCATCGCCCGGCGCGCGTATAGGAGGTGAGTCATGGAGATGACGCCGAAGCGGCGGCTGGAACTGGTCAGCGGCAAGACCCACCCCGGGCTGGCGGAGGAGATCGCTTCCTGCCTGGGCGTGACCTTGAGCGAGACCAACATCCGGAGGTTCGCGGACGGCGAGATTCATTGCCGGTTCGACGCGTCCATGCGCGGCGCGGACATGTTCATAGTGCAGACCCACGCCGGGCCTGTGAACGACTCCATCATGGAGCAGCTGATCATGGTCGATGCCGCCAAGCGCGCATCGGCGCACAGAATCACTGCGGTCTGCCCCTACTACGGGTACTCACGCCAGGACCGTAAGGCGACGGGCCGTGAGCCGATAACGGCGAAATTGGTCGCCGACCTGCTGTCGGCCGCCGGAGTGGACCGGGTCGTGAGCGTAGACCTGCACTCGGGACAGATTCAGGGCTTTTTCGACGTGCCTGTCGACCATCTCACCGCGGCACCCGTGCTGTTGGACTACCTGCGCCAGTACGGCTCGAGTGACCTTGTGGTCATCGCCCCAGACGCGGGCCGGGTGAAGGTCGCGGAGCGTTACAGCCAGTTGCTCGACACCGACCTCGCGCTCGTGCACAAGAGGCATCCCCGCGGTACCTACAACGAGGTCGAGGCCATGGACGTCGTCGGCATAGTGAGGGGCCGGCCGTGTGTGATCATCGACGACCTGATCGACACCGCCGGCACCGTATGCGCCGCCGCCTACCGGCTCGTGGAGGCCGGAGCCACCGACGTCTGGGCCATGGCGACCCATGCCTTGCTCTCGGACCCGGCACTTGACAGGCTGAACGCCTCCCCGATCAGTCGCGTGATAGTCACCAACACGCTCCCACTGCCGGTCTACCTACGGATACCCAAGCTCGAGGTGCTCTCGATCGCGAAAATCGTCGCTGACGCGATCCATGCCGTGTTCGAGGACACTTCGGTATCGGAGATATTCGGCGGTCAGAACCTTCTCTGAGAGCTCACGCGCTCTTTGAAGGTCTCGCTCGGCGCTCCGGGCGGAGCAGGCCCGCACGATCGCCTACAATCGGGGTCCTGCAGCGCGAGCGCACCGTAGGTATGGTCGCGTCATCGCTGTACCAGCCCGTCTTCTCTTCCGCAGGAGCGTCACATGGCCGAGATCACACTCAACGTCGAGTCGGGTCGCCCACTGGGCACGCGGCCGAGCGGACGACTCCGCACCGGGGGGAAGATCCCCGGTGTCGTCTACGGGCACGGCATGGCTCCGATACCCGTGGCCATCGGAGCCCGTGAGCTTCGCGCGGCGCTGACGACCGAAGCGGGCCTCAATGCGCTGCTCAGCTTGAAGATCGGAGACACGACGCACCTTGCGATCGCGAAAGTTCTCCAGCGCCACCCGGTGCGCCAGACTGTGACCCATGTCGACTTCCAGGTCGTGCGACGGGACGAGATCGTCGCGGCCGAAGTCCGGATCGCACTGATCGGTGATTCCGAAGCGGTGCACCATGCAGAGGGCGTCATCGATCAGGAGATGCTGAGCCTGCAGATCAAGGCAAAGCCCGGCGACGTCCCGGTCGTCATCGAGGTCGACATTTCGGCTCTCGAGGTGGGTGACTCCTTGCGAGTGTCGGACATCGTGCTTCCCGAGGGAGTCACGACCGACGTCGATCCCGAAGCCGCCGTCGCGATCGCGCACATGCCGCGCGCTCTCGAGCCTGAGCCCACGGCCGAGGTCGAGGGAGCAGAAGCCGCCGGAGGCGAACCGCCAGCCGCCTCCGACGAAGGCTGAGAGCGGGCAAGCTGTTCAGAGGCATACGCGCCGGACGTTCCCGCGCTGCGAGCGGGAACCGGGAGCTGGCTTCCGTCGACCTGCTCGCTGTGGGGCTCGGCAATCCGGGTCCCGAATATGAGGGGACCCGGCACAACGCTGGCGCTGAGGCCGTGAGGTTGGTCGCGCGGCGGCACTCGGAGAAGCTGCGTGCGGAGAAGGGCTCGAGCGCCGAGGCGGCGGTCGTCCGCGTCGGGGGCAAGACTCTCGCGTTGGCGGTGCCACGCACCTACGTGAACGAATCCGGAATAGCGGTCAGGGCGCTTGTCCGGCGGTATCTCGGCGCAGAAGAGGCGCCGGGCTCAGGCGACGGGGGGCGCGGTCGCGGCCCGCTCGTCTTTGCGCCCGGCTCGCTGGTGATAGTTCACGACGAGCTGGATCTCGAGCCGGGCGTGGTCCGCCTCAAGCTCGGTGGAGGAACAGCGGGCCACAACGGGCTTCGCTCGATCCAGTCACATTTGCGCCATCTCGAGTTCGCCCGGATCCGTATCGGCGTCGGCAAGCCCCCGAGCCCGGCTGCCGGGGCGGACTACGTGCTGCGGCGCGCCTCGCGTGCCGAGCGGGACCTGATTTCAGTGGCGGTCGAATTGGCCGCTGACGCAGTCGAGTGCCTGTTGTGTGAGGGACCTGAGGTCGCGTTGAACAGGTTCAACACCCGGGCGTGAGCCAGCCTCAGATGAGCCTCCGGCCGCTCGCGGCCCTTCCGGGCCTGCTCGCCGGTGAGGCTGCCATAGCCGAGCTTCTCGGTGTAGACGATGCCGTCGTCGCTGTTCCCGAATCGGCGCGATCGGTCGTGCTGGCAGCCCTCGCCGAGCTGAGCACGTCTCCAACCGTGCTTGTCGCGACCGCGACGGCCCGAGAAGCCGAGCAGCTCGTGCACGATCTGGCACCTTTCCTCGGTGCCGAAGCCGTCGAGCTGTTGCCAGCTTGGGAGACACTTCCTTTCGAACGCGTATCACCCGCGATCGAGACCATGGGCCGGCGGCTTCGCACGATGTGGCGTCTCCGCCACAGCGCGGCGGGCGACTCGGTGTCCCTGACGGGCCCGGTCTCGCAGCACTCGCCTGGTGTAGTCGTTGCTCCGGTGCGCGCGCTCTTGCAAAGGCTCGGCCCGAGAGTCGAAGACACAGAGCCGGTCGTGGTCCACCAGGGTGCGAACCTCGATCCCGAGGACCTGGTGGCTCGCCTTGTCCACGCTGGTTACAGGCGCGAGTACCAGGTCGAGGCCCGCGGAGAGCTCGCGGTCCGGGGCGGGATCATCGACGTCTTCGCTTCGACGGCGAACCTTCCGATCCGCATCGACCTGTTTGGCGACGAGGTCGAGAGGCTCACGGCCTTCGAGATCGCGGGCCAGCGCTCGGTCACCGACCTCGAGCAGGTTGAGCTGTTCGGCTGTCGTGAGGTCGTGCTCACCGAAGACCTGCGCGAGCGTGCCCGGCAGCTGTCGCTCGAGGCACCGGTCGCCCGCGACAACTTCTCGAGGATCGCGGAGGGTGAGCTCTTCGACGGCATGGAGTCGTGGATGCCGTGGCTCAGCACCGAGGAGCACCTGTTCACCGACCTCCTCGACGCGCGTTCGCGCGTAGTGCTTGTCGAGCCGCGGCGGCTACGTGACCGCGCGACCGAACTCTTGGACGAGGAGATCGCGCTCAGTGAGAGCCTGGCGACGACCTGGGGGCTGCAGGCCACTGACATCACCGAAGCCATGCCGAGGCTTCATCTCGGTTTCGACCGGCTCTTGCAGAACACCTCCGCCAGAGTGGTGTCGCTGCTCCCCGTCGCCGAGAGCTCGCGCACCGTCACGCTCCAGGCCTCGGGCTGGCCGCCTGTGATGGGCGATTCAGCCGGTCTCGCCCGTCGGCTGGGTGAGCTCGCCGGCGCAGGCAACCGGGTCGTGATCTGTGCCGACGGACGCGGGAGCGCGGAGCGGATGGCGGCCGTGCTCGATGGTGAGGGCCTCTCCTGTGGCCTGCTCCTCGACGAGCCGCAGGACCGGCTCGACGCCGAGATACGACGCCCGGGCGTCCACATCGTTGTCGCTCCCTTGGACCGGGGCGGCCTCATCTCCTCCTCGAAGCTCGCCATTGTCGCTGAGCCTGACGTGACGGGCCGGCGGAGGCCTCACCGCCAGGCAAGACAGAGGCCGCGCGCGACGGAAGGTTTCTTCGACGACCTGGCCCCGGGTGACTACGTCGTCCACAACGTGCACGGTGTCGCCCGCTTTGCCGGCATGGTGACCCGGTCGATGGGTGGCGCCGAGCGTGACTACCTACTGCTCGAGTACCGCGGCGGCGACAGGCTGTACCTGCCGTCCGAGCAGATCGACGCCATCACGCCCTACACCGGAGGAGAATCACCGGCGCTCAACCGCATGGGTGGAGCTGAGTGGTCGCGCCAGAAGGCCCGGGTGCGTGCCGCTGTCAGGGAGGTTGCCAAGGAGCTCGTCGATCTGTACCGGCGCCGCCACACGACCGCCGGTCACGCGTTCGCGCCGGACACACCCTGGCAGAGCGAGCTCGAGCAGGCCTTCTACTACCCGGAGACCCCGGACCAGCTCAAGGCGATCGAGGACGTGAAGACCGACATGGAACAGCCCGTGCCGATGGATCGGCTCGTGTGTGGTGATGTCGGATTCGGCAAGACCGAGGTCGCCGTGCGAGCGGTGTTCAAGGCCGTGCAGGACGGGCACCAGGCGGCCGTCCTCGTGCCGACGACGCTGTTGGCACAGCAGCATTTCCAGACGTTCTCAGAAAGGTACGCGCCATACCCGATCCGGGTCGAGGTCCTGTCCCGCTTCCTTACGGCCTCTGAGGCTCGCAAGGTCGTCGACGGCCTTGCCAACGGGTCGGTCGACGTGGTGATCGGGACCCATCGCCTGCTAACGCCCGACGTCCGTTTCAAGAAGCTCGGGCTTCTCGTCGTCGACGAGGAGCAGCGTTTCGGCGTCTCCCACAAAGAGGCGATCAAGCAGCTGACCATCGGTGTGGACGTGCTGACCTTGACTGCCAGCCCTATCCCGCGCACGCTCGAGATGAGCCTGACCGGCATCAGGGACCTCTCGCTCATCACCACACCGCCGTCGGAGCGTCAGCCGATCCTCACCTACGTGGGCGAATACGACGAACGCGCCGTCGCCGAGGCTATCCGGCGAGAGCTGTTGCGCGAGGGCCAGATCTTCTATGTCCACAACCGGGTGCACGACATCGAGCGCGTCGCCGCCGAACTGCGGATGCTCGTCCCCGATGCCAGGATTGCGGTCGCCCATGGCCAGATGGACGAAGGGACCCTCGAGCAGGTCGTGCTCGACTTCTGGGCAGGCGCCTATGACGTGCTGGTCTGTACGACGATCATCGAGTCGGGCATCGACATGCCTTCGGTCAACACGCTCGTGGTGGACCGGGCGGACCGCCTCGGTCTCGGCCAGCTCCACCAGCTGCGCGGCCGGGTCGGGCGTGCGGGCAGGCGGGCATACGCGTACCTGCTGTTCCCGCCCGACCGCGTGCTAAGCGAGCAGGCCTACGAGCGGCTCCGGACCATTGGCGAGCACACCGAGCTCGGATCGGGATTCAAGATCGCGATGCGAGACCTCGAGATCCGAGGCGCCGGCAACCTGCTCGGCAGGGACCAGTCGGGCCACATCGCCGCGGTCGGCTACGACCTGTACGTCCGGCTCGTGGCCGAGGCCGTCTCGGAGCTGAAGGGCGAGCCCGTCCGCGTGCCGGTTGACATCACAGTCGACCTGCCTGTGGACGCTTTCTTGCCTCCGGAGTACGTGGAACGCGAGGACCTCCGCCTCGAGGCTTATCGCAGATTGGCCGAAGTGCGCGATCTGGCCGCGGTGGAAGACCTTCGCACGGAGTGGCTTGACCGCTACGGCCCGTTGCCTCGCGAAGCGGAAGCTCTCGTCGCCGTCGGACGATTGAGGGCCGAGTGCGTCCGGACAGGCGTCTCGGAGGTGACGGCGTCGGTCACCCGACCCGGCGCCGGGGGACCGGGTCGAACCGGCGAAGCCGTGGCTCGCGTGGCGCCGATCCGTCTGCGTGCGTCCGCACGTGTGCGTCTCGGCCGTTTGCACCCGAGGGCGATAGTGAAAGAAGAAGTTGACCAGATCATCGTGCCGCTTGCCGCAGGGCCCGATCTCGCCGACCGGCTCGCTGCGATGTTGCGGGAGCTGGTGCCGGCCGAGACCGCGGACGCGCGTCCCGATCCTGACGCAGTGGCCGTCGCAGCGGCCACGACAATGGCGGCTGGCTTCGGCCCACGTCGCGCCCCTAGCATCTGAGAATCGTGAAGAGACTTCCCGCCTCGCTGGCAAGTCTGGCCGCGCTCTGCGCGTTGATGTTCGGCCTGTCTGGGTGCAACGTCCGGTTCTCTCCCTACGCGGCCGTCGTCAACGGATCGGAGATCTCCCAAACCCAGCTGCGTGACGCGCTGACCGCGGTCGTGAACAATGCCGGCTACAAGTGCTCGGTCGCATCCAGCGGGACCACTCATATAAAGGGTGCCGGTGACGGCACCTACAACGCCACCTTCAGCGCGACGGTGCTCTCGATCCTCATTCAGGACAAGGTCGTACGCCAGGAGGTCGCGAGGCTGAGGCTCCCCGAGCCGTCGGCTCTCGAGCCCGTCGCAGACGCTCAGCTCCAGGCCGCCTCCGCACCCGCGAGCGGCTGCACGGGAACTGGCGCCTCGATCCTCGCCGCGTTCCCCGCTTCCTATCGACAGCTCCTGGTCAGGTTCCAGCTGGACGAAGACGCGCTGAGCGCACACCTGGCAGGAACCACGCTCAACCCGGGTCCGCTCGGCGCCTACGTGGCCAGCCACAAGACAGAGATGATGTTGGCCTGCGTTTCGGTGATCGAGACCGGTACCAAGGCGACGGCGTCCTCCGTGCGGAGTCAGGTCCTCGCTGGCAAGAGCTTCGCGGACATGGCTCGGGCGCACTCGATCGACTCGACGACCTCAGGCGAAGGAGGGGTGATCGGGTGTATTCCTGACGCCGACTTCAACGCCCCGCTCAACAAGGTGATCGCGGGACTGACTGTCGGGCGAGTCTCAAGCCCCGTCGCGTTCAGCTCGGACTGGTTGCTCTTGCTCGTGAGCCGTCGTGAGTCCGAGACATCTCAGCAGCTCATCCCCTCCCTGGTCGCCCAGGAGCAGAGCGCCCTCAACGTGTTCTTTCCTCGTATCCTGGGATCGGCCAAGGTCGAGCTCGACCCTCAGTACGGCACCTGGAGCACCAAAGGCACCCTTGCCCGAGTCCAGGCGAATACGGGTCCGCCGGCCGACTTGGTGCCCAACGCAGCCGCCAACGCCGGGCCCAAAGTCTCCGGCTAGCGGGCGGCCTGCTCTCAAAGCCTCCAACCTCGCTCAGCGTGTTCGATGACCGTTAATCAGAGCAAGCGTCCGAGCGTTGTCGCCGTTGGCCTCGGTCCCGCCGGGCCCGAGCACACCACGCCGGCTGCTGTCGCGGCGCTCTCGGGAGCGCCGGTTGTTTTCCTGCGCACGTCTCGTCACCCGGGTGCCACGCGCTGGCTCGGCCTCCCGAACGTGGTCGTCCTGGATCATTGCTACGAGACCGGAGCAACCTTCGAGGAGGTTTACGCCTCGATAGTCAAGGCGGTGTGTGCCGGGGCTGGCGAGCATGGCAGGGTCGCCTACGCGGTTCCTGGGTCGCCTGCTGTCGCGGAGCGCACCGTGGAGCTTCTCCGCTGCGAGCAGTCGATCAGGCTAGAGATCGTGCCGGGCCTGTCCTTCTGCGATCTCGCCTGGGCGCGGCTCGGCATCGACCCGATCGAGGCCGGCGTCAGGTTGGTGGACGCGGAGAGCTTTGCAGTCCAGGCAGCCGGCGACGCCGGGCCACTTCTGGTCGGGCAGTGCTGGTCACAGGCCGTGCTCTCCTCGGTGAAGCTCTGTTTCGACAACGATCCTGGGCCGGCGATCCTGCTTCACCACCTCGGTCTCGCCGACGAGGCCATCGTCGAGGTCCCGTGGTCCGAGATCGACAGGACGCTCGAGGCCGATCACCTGACGTCGTTGTATGTACCGCACCTCGAGGTGCCGATCGCGCACGAGCTCGTACGCTTGGCCGAGCTCGTACGAGTCTTGCGCGACCGATGCCCCTGGGACCGTGAGCAGACGCACCACTCGCTCGTGCAGCATCTGCTCGAGGAGACCTACGAGGCGATGGAGGCCATCGAGCTGCTGGGCGACGACCCCGCCGGCGCGCCGGCGGCAGTTGCGTCCCACGTATCCGAAGAGCTCGGGGACATCCTGTGTCAAGTGTTGTTCCACGCCATGCTCGCTGAGGAGGAGGGCCTTTTCAACCTGGCCGACGTGGCCCGGGGTGTCCACGACAAACTCGTACTCCGCCATCCGCATGTGTTCGGTGACGTGGCGGCGGCCACCGCTGGCGACGTGCTGGTGAACTGGGAGCGCGACAAACACGCCGAGAAACAGCGCACGCATCTTTTCGAGGGGATCCCCGTCGCCATGCCCGCACTAGCGAGGGTCGCCAAGGCAGAGCGCAAGCTGGCGGGCATGGAGCTGGGTTGGACGGCGACGGGGCTGGACGCTCGGGCTCTCGTGGCGGGGTTGGCAGGGATGCTGGTCCTCACCGATCCGGAGGCAAAGACCGACCCGGACACGGCCGCGGCCGTCGGCTCACTTTTGTTGGAGGAGGCGAGGCTTGTCGCGCACTGGGGCGAAGATCCCGAGTTGCTCGTTCGCCAGGCGCTCGACCGGCTGGGAGCAAAGCTGGCCGTGGCCGAGGCGGCCGCAAGAGGCACCGGTGCTGACCTAGCCTCGCTGGATCCAGCCGTTCGCCTCGAGTTCTGGCGCGCGGCGAACGCCGAATCCTGAGGTTCCGGGCCGCGCTAGCGACACCTTGGCACAGTTCGGTCTCGCCACTTTGCTAACTTGGATCACACCTTTCACAGGAGACACAGGCGAGTGAGCCGGATAGCGCACCTTTCCGCACGGGAGGTCCTCGACTCCCGGGGAAACCCCACGATCGAGGTGACTTGTTGCCTCGATTCGGGTGCGACAGGGAGCGCGATCGTGCCCTCCGGCGCGTCCACCGGCCGATTTGAAGCCGTCGAGTTGAGAGACGGCGGCGAGCGTTACGGCGGCAAGGGTGTGCGCACGGCCGTGGGGCATGTGGACGGGGAGATCGCCGCATCTCTTTGTGGCTACGAGGCCTATGACCAGAGGGCGGTTGACCTGGCGCTCATCGATCTCGACGGCACGGCGGACAAGTCCCGGCTGGGTGCGAACGCGATTGTCGGCACGTCTCTTGCCGTCGCGCGTGCGGCCGCTTCGGATGCCCTGGCGCCGCTCTACCGCTATCTCGGGGGAATCGACGCCCACGTCCTCCCGGTGCCGATGATGAACGTGTTGAACGGGGGTGTGCACTCGGACAACAACGTCGACTTTCAGGAGTTCATGGTCGTCCCAGTCGGTGCCGCCTCGTTCGCCGAGGCCCTCCAATGGGGTGCCGAGACCTACCACGCCTTGCACCGGGTCCTTCGTAGCCGCGGGCTGTCCGGATCGGTCGGCGATGAAGGTGGTTTTGCCCCGAATCTCGAGACCAACGAGGACGCGCTCCAAATGTTGGTCGACGCTATCGGCGAGGCCGGGCGGGTTCCCGGCGACGAGATCGCGCTGGCCCTCGACCCTGCGTCGAGCGAGCTTTGGCGAGACGGCGCCTACGTACTCGAAGGCGAGGGCCGAACCCTCTCCTCAGACGAGCTTGTCACCTACTGGGTCGACCTCGTCGAGCGCTATCCCATCATCTCGATAGAGGACGGCATGGCCGAACAGGACTGGGCGGGATGGGTGGCGCATACCTCTGCTCTCGGCGATCGCGTCCAGATCGTCGGCGACGACGTCTTCGTCACCAGTGCCGAGAGGCTCGAACGGGGGATCGCGGCCGGCGTGGCGAACGCCATCTTGGTGAAGGTGAACCAGGTCGGCACCCTCAGCGAGACCTTGGCCACCGTGTCGAGTGCCACGCGCGCCTCGTACCGGTCTGTGATCTCACATCGCTCAGGTGAGACCGAGGACACCTTCGTCGCGGACCTCGCGGTCGCGACCAACTGTGGTCAGATCAAGACTGGCGCACCGGCGCGCTCGGACCGCGTCGCGAAGTACAACCGGCTCTTGCGCATCGAGGAACAGCTCGGCGGGTCGGCCGAGTACCTGGGTGAAGCTGCTTTTGCCGGGTCGCGCGGAGCTCACGCGTCATGATCCGACGAGCCCGCCTGTTCTTCTTCCTCGCATTGTCGGTTGCTTTAGTGATTCTGGTGACAAATTTTCCACTCGGCGCACTTGTCCAAGGCAGGTCGGCAGTTCGGACCGACAATGCCCAGCTCGTGGCCTTGCGGGCCGAGAACCGGGCGCTTTCTTCACAAGTCCGCGCCCTGCACGATCCGGCGACGATCGGTCGGATCGCACATGAGGAATACGGCTTGATCATCCCGGGCCAGCGCTCCATAGTCGTCCTCCCCGGGGCGACGGGTTCCTCTTCCTCGGCACCCGACCCCCTCGCTGACAATCCGATCCCGTCCTCCGATCTCCTGCCGAGCGATGCGATCCTCGGTCCGAGCGCGCGAACCGCTCAAACAGTCGCGCACGAGCCAGGCTTCTGGCACCGAGTGCTCAACAGCTTGGAGTTCTGGCACTCGTTGTTCTGATCGACGCGCGCCTGCGGTGCGAGCGGATCGAGGCTGCTCAGCCAGTAGCCTCGGGCGCCAAGGTGATGGCTCGATGAAGGAAGTGATTGCGGACATCGACCGGTGGCAGGCGGCCGGACGGCGCGTCGCGATCGCGCGAGTGATCGGCGTAGAAGGGTCCGGGCCACGAGACCCTGGCGCGACGATGGCCGTGAGCGAGGACGGAGAGGTCGCGGGCTCTGTGTCAGGCGGGTGCGTCGAGGGCGCAGTCGTCGCTGAGGCACTCGCAGTGCTTGAGAGCCGCACGGCGAGAGTGTGCACGTTCGGGTATTCCGATGACGAGGCCCTCGCCGTCGGACTGACCTGCGGGGGCACGGTACATCTGCTCGTGGAACCGCTCGACTGGTGACCCTGCGGCGCCGGAGATGAGCGGCGAGCTCTATCGCGAGCTTCGTGCGGCGTTGCTCGGCGACGAGCCGGTCGTGCTCGCGACGGTCACCTATGTCGAAGGTGCGGCCGAGGGCCGCACCGCCCTTGGGGCCAAGCTCGTGATCCGGCCGGACGGGCGGTGCTTCGGCACCCTCGGCGATCCGGAACTGGACCGGATCGCGACACGCGATGCTTTGGCCGCGCTCGACCGCGGCCTGTTCGTGACACGCCACTACGGCCCGCACGGCGAGGCGCGCCGCGCGGAGGTCGCCGTGTTCATCGAGGTCTTCGCACCTCCGGCACGGCTCATCGTGTTCGGCGCTGTCGATTTCACCAGGGCCCTGGTTGAGGTGGGCAAGGTGCTCGGATTCGCCGTGACGGTCTGCGATCCCAGGCCCGTTTTCGCGACCAAGACTCGATTCCCGCTGGCCGACGAGGTCGTGGCCGAATGGCCGGACCGGTACATGGACCGGGTCGGCCCTGAACTCGGACCCCGTGACGCCGTTTGCGTTCTCACCCACGACACGAAGTTCGACGTTCCGGCCATTCTCGGGACGCTCCGGACGCGTGCAGGGTACCTCGGCGCCATGGGTTCGCGGCGGACCCACGAGCGGAGGTGGCAGCGCCTGCTCGAGGCTGGTGCCGACGAGGTCGAGCTCAGTGAGCGCCTCATGAGCCCGATAGGTCTTGACATCGGCGCCCGCACACCCGAAGAGACCGCTGTCGCGATCTGCGCCGAGATCATCGCCGTGCGCACCGGACGGGCGGCCGGTGTGGTCACTTCTCTTCGCAGCGGGGCGGGTGCCATCCACCGGGGCTGACTCCTCCGCGGGCGGTTCGGCCAACCCGCCGTCGCAGCTCGGGCATTACGCTGAAGGAGATGTCTGTTGCTGCGGTGATCCTGGCTGCAGGGGCCGGGACTCGCTTCAACCGGGATCAACCGGAAGCCACCCCAGGAGCCAAGCTGCTCGCCAAGGCGCGCGGCAAGCCCTTGATCGAATGGGCGATCGGGCCGGCGCTCGAAGCTGAGCTCGACGAGCTCGTGGTGGTCTGTGGCGCTGTTGACCTGGGCGTAGTGGTGCCGGAAGGTGCGACGCTGCTCCGCAACGACGACTGGTCCTTGGGGCAGGCCACCTCACTGAGGGTTGCGCTCGACTGGTGCGCCCGTCAGGGCCACCTGTCAGCGGTGATCGGTCTCGGCGACCTTCCCGGGCTCACAGCCGAGGCGTGGCGCGCGGTTGCGGCCGCGCGCGGAGGCCCGATCGTCTTCGCCACCTACTACGGTCACCGCGGGCATCCTGTACGGCTCGACGCCGAGATCTGGTCGTTGCTTCCCATAAGCGGTGACGAGGGCGCCCGATCCTTGGCCAACCGTCGACCGGAGCTCGTCACAGAACTAGCGTGCGAGGGCACGACAGTTGACATCGACACTCGGGAGGACCTGCGACGATGGAACTGAAGGACGAATTCGAGGTCACGCTTCCAATTGCCGAGGCGTGGGCAGTGCTGACAGACGCCGAGAAGATCCTGCCCCTCGTGCCCGGAGCCGAGCTTCGGGAAGTGGAAGGTGACGAGCCACGGGGCGTCATGAAGGTCAAAGTCGGGTCGGTCGCGGTGTCTTACAGGGGCGACGCCCGTTTGGAGTCGCTCGACGCCGGCGCATTCACCGCCGTGCTGAAGGCGGAAGGTCGTGAGGTCCGCGGGCAGGGAAACGCCACTGCCGTGGTCACCGCGACGCTGTCTTCCTCGGCGCGAGGCACGAGGGTCCAGGTCACAACCGACCTGTCTGTAAGCGGCAAGCTCGCCCAGTTCGACCGCGACGAGATGGCCGAGACGTCGCGCAAGCTTGTCGCCGAGTTCGCCCGCAACCTTGAGTCGGCTGTGGTCCGACCGCCCGAGACGGTCACCGCGGAGCCGGGCACTGAGGCCGAGATCGACGCGGACGTCTCTACCTACACGGCCGAGATCGCCGCCGAGATTGCTGCCGACGTTGTCGAGGTGGCCGAAGAGGCCGTCTCCGAGGTTGCTGACTCCTACGACGCGATCGCCAACAACGTGACCTACCTGCCCACCGCGGAACCGGAACCGGAGCCGGAGGGCGAATCACTTCTGAAACGCCTCACGCCGTACCTGACAGTTGCGGGGCTTCTCCTGATCGCCCGGATCGTCGTCTACTCCTTGCGCCGCCGCCGACGGTGAGTCAGGGCGACTGGGAAGCCGTCGCCGGGCTGCTCAAAAGGGCGCCCCAGGGAGATTTCGAAGTCGTCGTCCGCGACGCCGCCGGGGAACCGATCGTTATCTTGAATTCCCCGTTTCTCGCCGACGGCACTCCGATGCCGACGCTCTACTGGCTCGTCGGGCGGATCGAGCGGGAGTCCGTCAGTCGTCTCGAATCGACGGGGGGCGTCCGGGCCGCCGAAGCTGCCGTCGACATCGCAGAGCTCGAGGTCGCCCATGCCCGTTACGAGGCGCTTCGCGACGCCGCGGTGCCCGCTGGCCACAGCGGACCGAGGCCCTCGGGCGGTGTCGGGGGGACGCGCCGTGGCGTGAAGTGTCTACATGCTCATCTCGCCTGGTTCCTTGCGGGCGGTCCCGATCCGGTTGGCCGCTGGACCTGTGACAAGCTCGACATCGACCCTGCCGATTACCGCGTCACCCGGTCTGGCGGCCGGGGGGAGACGCCAGGGGCCGCTCGGGGACCAGTTGCCGCGGTCGACTGCGGCACCAACTCGACGCGGCTCCTCGTGGTCGACCCGGACGGGCGTCCTCTCGAACGACTGATGAGGATCACCCGGCTCGGCCAGGGACTAGTCCGCAACGGGCGCCTCGATGAGAGGGCCATGCAGCGGACCATCGGGGTTCTCGAAGAGTTCCGCCTGGTGATGGACCACCACCACGTCACGCGGGTCCGGGCAACTGCGACGGCGGCGGCCCGTGACGCCAGGAACACCGGCGAGTTCGCGCGCCGGGTGATCGAGGTCCTCGGGACCGCGCCGGAGGTGCTCGACGGCGAGGAGGAGGGTCGGCTCACCTTCCTCGGAGCGACCGCTGAGCTCGATCCGGGCGGGGGTCCTTATCTCGTGATCGATGTCGGCGGCGGGTCGACAGAGCTGGTGGCCGGCCTACCCACGGCCCCGGCCGCCGTGTCGCTCGAGATCGGTTGCGTGCGTGGCACGGAACGTTTCCTGGAACACGATCCCCCGTGTGCCAGCGAGTTGGACGCTTTGAGGGCGCACGTGCAGCGACTGGTGAGCGGAGCGATCGCAGCACGACCTGAGCTTGGCCTCGCCGAGCGCCTCGTCGGTGTCGCAGGCACAGTTGCCGCGCTCGTTCGCCTCGACCGGGGGATCCTCGTATATGACCGGAACCTTGTCCATCATGCCCAGCTGAGCCTTGTCGCGATCGAGCACCTGATCGGCGAGCTTGCCCCGCTGTCGTTGGAGCGCCGGCGCGAACGACCGACGATGGAGACCGGGAGGGCGGACGTGGTCATCGCAGGCGCCACCGTCTTGGCCGAGTCGATGGTCACCCTCGGCTTCGAAGTGCTGACCGCCTCCGAGTCGGACCTGCTCGACGGGGTCGTCGCAGGGTTGCTCGCAACCTGAGAGGCTGCAATGCAGCTCTGAACGCCTCTTGTCAGGCGCTTGTCTTGCGGTCCGCGAGTGTCGCGCCCACCTGGTCTGCAATGAATACCGCGACAAGCAGGCGGTCGGACGACACCGGCGCGCCGGGCGTCGGGGCCATGACAAAGCGCCCGAAGGTTTCCCCGCGAAAACGGACGATCAGCTCGACTTCACGCCCAGGCAAGCCGGTCGTGTGTGCACCCCAACGCAGCCCCCCGAGGGTGACCACGCCGAAGTGCTCGATACGGGTTGGATGTCCCTCGGACATCGCGGTCTCGAAACGGCAGTCCCTCAACCCGAGCAGTGTCGTCAGCTCGGCAGCTGCCCTCGCCACGACGAATTCCGCAGACTCACCAGAGGCCACCATCCCGGTGAAATCGTGGATGAGGGCCACGTTCCTCGCCTCTTCGGAGGCATCCTCCCGGTGACCGCGACTGCGGGCGGCGATCTCGGTGATCGCGAGCCCCACCACCAACAAGCTGATCTCGGTCTGAAGATCGGGCCGGTAGGTGATGTTGAAGGTTTCATACGGCTTGGTGAGGAAGAAGTCGAACCAGGCAGCTGAGGACAGTGCGGCGAGCAGGCCCGCGAATCGGCTGCCGAACGATCCGATGACGACGACGACGAGGACGAGCACTAGTGCAGACGCGGGCAGCGCGAAGTTCGTGCGGAACGGCACCAGCGCGGCGGCAACGGCGACTGGGAGCACGAGGCCCGACAGCGTCGCTATCCATCCCTTGTCGAGTGCCTGAAGCCAGCGCCTCATCGGACGACGCTCCACAAGACGAGCACGGTCATGACGCTAGCGCTGTCGAGTCCGCGGGGTATCGGCAAGCGAGCTGACCGCACCGGGAACCGTCCAGGTCACGTGCTCGGCCGCCGCCTGGCCGACCGCGCCGGATGTACGCGTGAAGCTGCCGGATCTGCGACGATAGGGGGGTGAGCAACCGTGATGGAGGGCGGAGCTGACATGGCGGAGCTGACGGTTTCCGGCATCTCGACGGAGTTGGTGGGCCGACGCGTTCGACTCCGTCCGCTGCGCGAGGACGACTACGAAGCCTGGAGTGAAGTGCGCACACGCTGCCGGGACTGGCTGCTCCCGTGGGAGCCGCGACCGGCCGGTGCGCCCTATTCATCTGAGGACCGGACCACGTTCATCACTCGGTGTTCGATGCGTGAACGCGAGAGGCAACTCGGCACCGGCTACGGCTTCGGGATATTCGCGATGGGACGCTTCGTCGGCGAGGTGAACATCTCCTCACTGGCGCGTGGGGCCTTTCAAAACGCCTACGTCGGCTACTGGATGGATCAGGCGCAGGCGGGACGCGGATATGTGCCGGAAGCCTGTGTGCTGCTGTTCCGTTTCGCGTTCGAAGAGATCGGGCTTCACCGACTTCAGATCTCGATCATCCCGCGGAACCGCCCGAGCCGCCGGGTCGCCCAGAAGCTCTGGTTGCGTGGAGAGGGAATCGCTCTTCGCTACCTGGAGATCGACGGGCGCTGGGAGGACCACGTCCGGTACGCCTTGACGGCCGAGGAGTGGGTCGAACGCCGGGACAGGTACCTCCGCCAGTGGCTGGCCGGCACGGGTACCTGGTAGCTCGCCGACGCGGGCGGTCAGTGAGGTGCGGGGGCTGGAGCCGTCAGGGTTGGCCGACTGAGACGAAGCCCTGCCAGTACATCGGGTAGTAGGCGACGTTGGTCCCGACCTCTGCCGCCTGGATGATCGTCTGGGTCCCGTACGGGCCCGAGCCGATGTAGATCGCGACGTGAGTGATCGGCAGGGCTCCGTCGTTGGGGAAGTGGTAGAAGAGGAGGTCGCCAGGCTCGATGTCAGCCAGGCTGACGCGGGCAGACTCCTGATCCTGGATGGTCGCTCCGTGCAACAGGTCAACTCCCGCCGCTTGCCAGACGAGCATGGCGAGGCCGGAGCAGTCGACTCCTTGGCGGCTCGCTCCGCCCCACACGTAGGGCACGCCCAGGTAGGACTCGGCTGCTGCGACCGCCTGTTGACCTTGAGTGTTCGTTCCGACCGGATCGAGTGGCTGCCCGTATCCCGGCTGACC
>Ga0224554_1000407_pt1 | contig 36540 bp, 27 predicted proteins | sample 714S22024metaG_FD_180666 | JGI IMG/M metagenome (GOLD analysis project Ga0224554, IMG submission 180666) | Peat soil microbial communities from Stordalen Mire, Sweden - 717 S2 20-24 | ecosystem: Environmental > Terrestrial > Soil > Wetlands > Peat | place: Sweden: Norrbotten County, Stordalen... | reverse complement strand
CAAGCCGCCGTAGTAGGCGCCACCAAGCGCATTGATGCCGTTGATGTTCAACGTGCCGCCGTTGACAACCACGCCATTGGTGAAGAAATTCGCACCGCTTAATGTCAGCGTGCCATTACCCGTCTTGGTCAAACCGCCTGTGCCGGAAATTACGCCACCCAACGAAATGTTATGAGCCAAGCTTGAGGAATCCGCCGCTTGAAATGTCGTGGTGCCTGCCAGAGTGATCGGTGCAACGGACGACCAGTCCGCAAGCGCCCCCACCGTGGCGCCTCCATTCCCCAGCGAGATGAAATTCGTGCTGCTCGGTTGGTTGACCACAAGCCCGACGCTTCCCAAATACAGTGTTGCGCCATTTGAGACAATCAATGAACTGGTTTGATTGGCGCCGTTTATTTGATTGAGGGTAACGCCCGTGAGATTGGCTGTGCCACCAGTGATTTTGACTCCAGCCACGTTGTTGGCCGCATTAAGGTTCAAAAGCAAACCATCCACCCCCAAATACGTCAAAGTGCCATTGGTCATGGTAACAAAGCCATTTCCAGCGCCGGTCGCAAGCTCGAAGGCTCCGCTTGAAGCCGAAGTGCCTATCGTCATCGAACCGCCATTCAGGTTGAGGTCGGAGGATCTTTGAGCCGTGACAGAGCTTGCCACAAAACTTGTGGCCGTGACTGTCCCGTTGTCGATAATCAAACCACCTGCCACGTTTGGACCGGAACCGTTTACACCGGTGTCACGATTAAAGTTTGCCACGCCCAAGCTGACGCTTCCGGTGGTATTGATGGTTAAATTCCCCCCCGTATTGTTCGCCGATGCCATATTCACATTAGCGAAAGTTGCCGAGGCTGTTCCGCTGATGCTGGCGGCACTGCCGGTTGAATTGGCAATGGTGGCTATGTTCAAAGTGCCGGCCTGAACTGAACCGCCGGTCACATTCAAGGCGCTGCCCGTTCCATTCCCAACCAAAATCGTGCTGCCGGCAGAACCAGAGGCGCCTCCGGTAATGGTCAAAGTGCCGCCATTGACAGTTGTGCCGCCGGAATAGGTTGCGTTCGACAAGGTCAACGTGCCACTGCCCAATTTGGTCAGCAAACCGGCCCCGCTCAATTGGCCGCCGTAAATTGTGGTTGCGTTGTTGCCACCCACCGTCAGCGCGACCGCTGCGGATGATCCGTTGGCCAAACTCAAATTCTGGCCGGACTGCGTCCCGCTCAACCCGCCCAGCGTGGCCGTCGTCAGCGAACCGAAGTCCAGTGTGCCGCCGCTGTAATTGAGCGTGCTGTTTTGCAGCGCTGGAGAGGTGGCCAGCTGCAATGTCCCGGCACTGAGGACCGTAGTGCCGCTGAATGTATTTGTATTAGCCAGAACAACCGCGCCGTTGTTTCCGACTCCGCTGTTTAGCGTGAGATTGTTGGTGCCGGCAATATTGCCGTTCACGGTGAAGGTCTGGCCGCTGGCCGCGTCCAGCAGCCCGCTGCCGGTCAATGTTATGCCGCGATTGGCGTTTAATGCGGGATTGCCAGCACCAGCCAGAAGATCCCCACCATTGAGGGTTATACTGTTGGCCGTTATTGAACCGGGCACCGCGCCCAAGCTGCCATCCGCCGAAATACTTACAACCCCGCCGCTGATTGTCGTGTTGCCGGCATAAGTGTTCGCAGCGCCCAAAGTCAGCGTGCCATTGCCGCTTTTTGTCAAGCTGCCATTGCCGCCGATGACACCGCCCAGCGTGAGGGCGTATCCATTGTTATCCACCGTCGCCATGACACTCGGTCCGATGCCAATGTTGTTGCCCACGGTCAAGCCCGGCGCACCCGCCTGCAGCGTGCTGCTGCCCGAATTGGTCACGTCACCGGAGCCCAGCGCGTTATTGTTGCCCACTTGCAAAGTGCCTCCGCCCAAAATGGTGCCCACCGTGCCGGCTGACGACGGACCGTAGGAATTGTTGCCCGAGAGCGCCAGTGTGCCCCCACCATTGAACGTCAACGTTTTCGGGGTCGAAGCGTTGTTGACTGTTGAAGAAATTGCCAGCGAATTGCCGCTGTTTACCAAGGCGGTCACGTTGTCGTTCAAGGCGACCGTGGCAGTTGCAATTGTGTTCGTGCCGGCGGTTACATTGATTTGAGCGCCGCCACCCTCACCATTATTATCCAAGGTCAAGGTGTTGCCGCCGGTAATTGTGTAGGAACTGGCCTGATTGAAATACAAGGCACCCACCGTCTTGCTGGCATCCAAAACCACCGGGCTTACCGTGCTACCAAAAATGGCTGCATCACCAACACTTTGCGGCACGCCGCCGCCCCAATTGCCTGCATCAGACCAGTTGTTGTCCGCACCGCTGGCATCAGTCCATGTCCCAGTCACGCCCGATAAAACCACGGTCAATACGATCGAAGTGCTGTTGACCGAAACCGTGCCGCTATATCCAGGAGCAACACTCCCAATCGCAGGCGTCGAGTTAATCGTCCCGTTGATGCTCGTCGCGTTCAGCAATGTGTAAGTGCCTGTGGTCAACGCCGTGGTGGTCCCCACCGTGGTATTGTTCAGCGTGACCGAGCCGGAAACGGTCAAAGGAGATCCCGCGGTGAGCAAGGCGCTGCCGCCAGACTCGAAGGTGGTATTCCCGCCCACTGTTCCCGTGCCACCCAAAGTGCCATAGACCGCCACGCTGCCCGAACTCGTGGAACCATTTACCAGCAGCGTCGCGCCGCTGTTCACGGTCGTGCCGCCCGTGTAAGTGTTGGCGGCGTCCAAGGTGAGCATGCCGCCCACCTTCGCGTTCGTCACCGTCAACGCGCCACTGCCGCCGTTGCCAATCGGATTGGCCAGTGTTACGGTGTTCCCGTTCACGTCCAGCGTGCCACCACCGCTTGCCAGCGTTACGGTGCGGCTGGAAATGTCCGTCGTCACGCCGTTCCATTGGAATGTGCCGCCGTTCAAGGTGATGCCTCCGGCGCCCAAAACGGCCAGATTATTGATGGTCAGTTGCAAAACGCCTGAATCAAGGATCGTGCCGCCGGTGTAGGTGTTGCCGGTGTTGTTCAAAATCAACGTGCCGGTGGCAAGAACCGACGAGTTGGCCGTGCCCGTGCCCGTGCCGGGAAGCTGGCCAAGCACACTGCCATTCGCGACCGAGGCTGGAATGCCGATGATCAGCGGACCTGCGCCCGTCACGTCACTGACCACGCCGTCCACCGTCAGCCCCATGCCCGTCACCGCACCCAGACCGCCGCCGTTATTGCCGAGGGCAACCGGATGAGCTGTAGTGCCATTATCAAGATTGCCATTATAATTGCCCACCAGCGTCCCGCCGTTCAGGGTGACGATCGAACCAGCCGTGCCGCCCAACTGGGCGTCTGAAGTGATCTCGGTGACACCGCCGTTTAGATAGGTGGCACCGGTGTAGGCGTTGCCACTTGTTGATCGCTGAACCACCGTGCCCGGCCCCGATTGGATATACGTGCCGGTGCCTCTAATCATGACACTGCCGGAATTAAAAATCAGCTCGCCCAAAGTGTTGTTTTGGAAGATTGAAATCGGATTTGCGTTATTGTTGCCCAGACCAAGACCGGTGCCGTTACCACCAAATGTGACGTTGTTGGCACCGACGTTCGGGGTGACTAACATGCCGGCAACACCCCAGTTTTTTGACGTGCTCACGGTGAATGTCGTTGCAACGGCGGTATTGAAGCGCAAGGTGTCGGTGTTATAAGTGCTGCTGCCAGAGCTGGCGGCTGTGGCACCTGTCACATCATAATTTACGCTGCTCGCTGTCACCGTGCCGCCAGCGGCCAGGGCGGTGTAAAAACTCGTCACCTGGCTGCCACCGATAACCGTATAGGGCGACGTTCCAGCCGTGCCAGATGCCAAATCCGTGCTCGCCCAGTCGTATAGACCCACCGTGGCATACGCCGTGCCGGCGCCCGACTGAATCAAGCCTAAATGCCCTGCGCCCGCCGTCGTTGTCGTGATCGTCGCCGTCGCCGCCACGATAGCGGAAGCATTAGTCGTGGTCGGACCAACAAATTGAACCGACGACGCCGCAAATGTGAACGCGCCCAAGGCGAGCGAAGGGTAGTTCGCACCCGAAGCCGGAGCAGCACTGATGACGTTGGCGCCGGAGTTAAAAGCTGTGCTGGCAAAAGTCTGGCTGCTGGCCGACGAACTGCTGCCGTTAATTTGCAATGTGCCGCCACCAAGCGCCAGGGCTTGCGAACCCAGAACCGTCGTCGTGCCCGTGGTGAAATCAAGCGCCAGCGTGCCACCGTTGATCGTCAGGCCGCCCGTCAGCGTGTCCGCGCCGCTCAAATCCAATGTTCCCACACCGTTCTTGGTCAACCCAACCGTGCCGGCGACCACCGAATTGATGGTGGCAGTCTGGTTGACAACATTGATGGTGGGTGTGGTTCCCGCCAAGGTCAGCGTGTTGGCGCCGGACAAAATCCAGTTGTGATCCGGCGTGGTGTCGCCAAATTTCAAGCCGGTCAATATGTGGTTCGCATCGAACGTCACGGTGCGATCAGCGGTGATGTTGATGGCGCTAAAATCGGCGGTATTACCGGAACCGTCGGCCACGATTCCGCCCTGCCATTTGGTGGTGTCGCTCCAGTTGCCGCCGGCGTCCACAGTCCAGGTGCCGCTTTGAGCCTGCAGACTGGCCGCAGCCGCAAACAGGAACAGACCGGCCAGCAGGGGAAAATTTCTGATGCACTTGTTTTTCGTTTTCATATAACTCACGGATTGATTTTGATTTCAGTTGTGTCTGGATGGTTCTAGTCAATTAGCCGGTTATTGCGCACTTTCCACGCTCGAACAACGGTAGAATCTCGCATTCTGCAACACAGATATAAGATGATTCACTTTTGGCACTGCGCACAATCTTCTAGGATCGAGAAGATGCTATCGCACAAGAGACGCGCTGAACATCGCCACTGCTGGCGACAAAAGCAGGGCCATCGCCAATTGTGGTGATGTCGCGATTGGTCAAAAATAAGTGGCGGCTCGCGTTTACATTTTAGTGAATCTATGTGAATTTTCTGGAAAACATAACCACACAGCGTCCTTTCGAGTTCCAGCTCAAAATGCATCGTGTCAGCCACCCTTTTGCGACATCGGCGCATCCAACTGACGCCGGAATCTTATGGCTTTTCAAAATGAATTTTTCGGAAATCATGTTGGCGGACGAAGTCTTGAACATGGCGCCACTAGCGGAATGGCCGGTAACAGGAATCCCAGTATGGACGAGACGAACAAATAATCCGGGGAAAACCCAAAACGCGCGCTGCGTCGCCGGTCAGGATAAACGAAGCGCGACAAAAATCAGCCGAGAACAAATTCCATGAGCCGCTGGGGGAAAAAACAGCAAAATCAGAATCTGGTTCGATCGCCGGAGTGCGGCGGGACCACGTCATTGACGCGCCCCGACCGGGTCGGAATCTGGCTTGCCGGTCTGCTGCTGGCGGCGTGTGTTTTCGCCGCCTATCTGCCCGTTCTCAAGGCGGGATTCATCTGGGACGACGACGATTACGTCACCGCCAACTGGACGCTGCACAATTTGGACGGGCTGAAGCACATCTGGTTTGACACGACCGCGACGCCGCAATACTACCCCTTGGTTCACACCACCTACTGGCTGGAATATCACATTTGGAAATTAAATCCTCTGGGCTACCACATCGTAAATGTGCTGCTGCATGGCTTGGGAGCCGTCCTTTTCTGGAGAGTGCTGGCCATGTTGGAATTGCCGGGAGCATGGCTGGCGGCGGCAATCTTTGCGCTGCATCCGGTGAATGTGGAATCCGTGGCATGGGCGACCGAACGGAAAAACGTCTTGTCGGCGGTATTCTTTTTCGCGGCGGCGTGGGCGTATCTGCGCTTTGCGGGAAAATGGGAAAGCAAGGAGCGCAGGTGGAACTGGTGGACAGTCGCGCTGTTGCTGTTTGTCTGCGCACTTTTGAGCAAGACGGTGGCGTGTTCGCTGCCAGCGGCGTTGCTGCTGGTGTGCTGGTGGAAAAAAGGGCGGCTGGCAATGCGCGATGTGCTGCCAACCCTCCCGTTCTTTATCGCGGGCCTCTGGCTGGGAATGCAAACGGCGCGGCTGGAACAAAACCACGTCGGCGCGAGCGGACCGGACTGGGGGTTCAGCTTTGCGGAGCGGTGTTTGATTGCGGGACGGGCACTGTGGTTTTACGCCGGCAAGCTTGTCTGGCCGGAGCAACTCACATTCATTTATCCGCGCTGGCACATTGACACCGGCATCTGGTGGCAATGGCTGTTTCCCGTCGCAGCCCTGGCTGTGGTGGCGGTGCTCTGGCTGGCGCGAAAACGGATCGGGCGCGGGCCATTGGCGGCGGTGTTGTTTTTCGCGGGCACGCTGTTCCCCGCCTTGGGATTTTTTGATGCATTTCCCATGCTGTTCTCCTTCGTGGCGGATCATTTCCAATATTTGGCCGGCACTGGGATCATCGCGCTGACGGCGGCGGGAATCACTGTCGCGTCGGCGCGCTTGGGAAAGAGTTTTTCGTTCCTGAAATTCGCATGCTGCGGACTGTTGTTGCTGGTTCTCGGAACATTGACCTGGCGTCAAACCAGAATCTATTCGGATGTTGAAACACTCTGGCAGACGACGCTCCGGCAGAATCCGCAATGCTGGCTCGCCCATAATAATCTCGGCCTTGTTTTGCTCAACAAAGGACTGGTGGACGAGGCAACGGCCCATTTCCAAATTGCCCTGGACATCAGGTCTCAATATCCGGGTGCTTACAACAACCTCGGCGCAGCCCTGATGCAAAGAGGACAGGTCAACGAAGCCATCACAGATTTTCAAAAGGCCTTGCTGCTCGACCCGAAATATGCCGAAGCCTGCAACAACCTCGGCGCGGCCCTGCTTCGAAAAGGACAAATAGAGGAGGCAATTGCAGATTATCAGAAAGCGTTGCAGATCAAGCCGGGATATGCCGAAGCCTGCAACAACCTCGGCGCGGCCCTGATGCAAAAGGGGCAAATTGACGAGGCGATAGTTCAGTATCAGAAAGCATTGCAAATCAATCCCGACTACGCCGAAGCTCAATATAACCTGGCCAATGCATGGCTCAAGAAAGGGCGGGGTGACCAGGCCATCATCGAATTCCAGAAGGTGCTGGAAATCCGGCCTGACTTTGCTGAGGCCCACAACAATCTGGGCAACCTTCTTTTTCAAAAGCGGAAACTGGACCAAGCCATCGCCCACTACCGGGCGGCGCTGGTCATCAAACCGGATGATGTTGAAGCCTGTGACAACCTTGGTCTGGCACTGCTTCAAAAAGGAGAAGCCAACGAAGCGATGAATTGTTACCGGAAAGCGCTTCAGATCAATCCTGACGACGCCGAGTCTCATGATCTGCTGGCCACCGTCCTGTTACAGAAGGGACTGTTGGACGAGGCGATTGAACACTTGCAGAAGGCGTTGGTCCTCCAGCCTGAATTTGCCCATGCCCAAAACAATCTCGCCCGCGCCGCTTGGGTGCTGGCGACATCGCCTGACCCTTCGGTTCGCAACGGCAGCAGGGCCGTTGAACTGGCCCGGCAGGCGGATCAAATTTCCGGCGGCAAGGAACCGGTTATCACCGGCACACTCGCAGCGGCGTATGCCGAAGAAGGGAACTTTCCCGAAGCCATCGCCAATGTCCAGCACGCCCTGCAACTGGCCATCAGACAAAACAACGACCCCGTGGCTGCCGTGCTACAAACGGAACTTAAATTATTCCAGGCCGGTTTTCCGTTCCGTGACACCGGCATCCCAAAGTAATCATCAGCCATTGCCAGTTATGTCCGATTTGAAGACCACTGGAACCCAAAACGAGGTTCTGTTGCGGGGAAACCGTTGCAGCTGTTGACGAAGAAATCATGGAAAATCCGCGAACTTGCCGGACCGCCATCTGCCCCAGGCGGATTTGCCGGTGGTTTTTTCCATTTACATCTTCGGCCCGCCGACATGTTGAAAATGCTTGGTCACGGCCTGCGTGCGGCTGCAAACGTGTAATTTCTCGTAGATATGCCGGAGGTGGGTGTGAACCGTGGCATAACTGATTTTCAAACGCTCGGCAATTTCCCGGTAGCGATATCCCCTGGCCAGATAATCGAGAACCTCCTGCTCACGCAGGGAAAGTTTTTCGTATTCATGAACCGGATTCGCAATCTGCTGGAATGAGGCAACCACTTTCCGCGCAATGTGGCTGGTCATCGGCGAACCGCCGCCATGCACCTCGCGAATGGCCTCAATGAGTTCTTCCGGTGAACTTTTCTTCAACAGATACCCGCTGGCACCGGCTGCCAACGCGCTGAAAATAATGTTGGTGTTTTCATACACCGTCAGCATGACAACCTGGGTCCGGGGAAACAGCTCCTTGAGCCGGCGCACACATTCAACGCCGTTCATGCCCGGCAGGTTGATGTCCATGAGGACAACTTCCGGCTGGGTCACTTTGAGTTCCGCCAGGGCGTTTTCGGCGGTGGGGTGCTGGCTGACACATCGGAATCCTTCGGTGGAATCAATCAACCGCGCAAGGCTGCCGCGCACCCGCACGTCATCTTCCACAATGGCAACTTTGATAGGCATATTATTTTCGCGTCGTCGGACGGTTTAACCGGCTTCCGCATGATTTTTCGCATCGTTGCTTTTCAACGAATGCCCGTCTGTTTGCAGCCCGACGGTCAATTCCACTTCCGTTCCCTTCCCCGGCTCACTCTTGATGGTGCAGTTTCCGCCAATTTTTTCAAGCCGTTGAGCCAGATTACGCAGGCCGTGACCGGATGAAACGCGACCGCCATCCACCGACGGCGTTCCCGTCACATCGGGAACAAGTCCCCGACCGTCGTCCTTGATGATAAAGCTGAAACCGGACGGTTGCATCTTTAATAAAAAACTGATCTCCGACGCCTGCGCATGTTTGACAGCATTGTTCAACGCCTCCTTGACCGCGAGGAATAAATTGTGACGGACTTCCGCCGACAAAAAAATGGCGGGAACCTGCGCGGGCAGATCAAGCCGGCAGCGCATTCCGGCCTTGGCCACATACTCCTCGACATATTTCCCGACATAGGTAACCAAGCCGTCCAACGTGTCGTTCTCCGGGTTGATCGCCCAGACGATTTCATCCATTGCACTAACAAGTTCGAGGGCCGTTCCCGAAATTTGCGCCAGATGGGCTTGGGTTTGTTCCTGCGGCTCACGCCGGGCGAGCGCGCTTTGCAGCATGATCTGCGTCAGTCCCGCGCCCAGATCGTCATGGATGTCGCGGGCGATGCGTTCGCGTTCGCGCTCGATGGTTTGCTGTTGCTTCAGCAACTCCAGTTTCCGCCGCAAATTGCGCGTCAGCGCAAAGCGCACCCCGCTGATAACGGCTCCCGCAAGCAACAACATCGTGGCCACGTCAAACCACCATGTTTCCCAAAAATGAGGCAACACTTTCAGGCTGATGGCCGAACCTGTGTCGTTCCAAACCCCGTCGTTGTTGCACGCAATGACTTGGAAACGATATTCGCCCGGCCGCAACGGCCCGTAATGCGCGGACCGCTTGTTGTCCGCTTCGACCCAGCTTTCGTCCAGTCCCTCAAGCCTGTAACGAAACCTCACCTTGTCCGGCGCGATGAAGCTCAAGGCCGTGTAGTGGAAATCCAATTGATGTTTGCCAGGCGGAATTCGCAGCAGCGCGGCGGATGAAAGCTTCACGGACGGATTTTGGTTTCTGTCCGCCGCCGGGATTCCGGTTTCAAACGGCTTTCCGTCCACGAAAATCCCCTCAATCGCCACCGGCGGCGGCAGGTGGTTGAAGGCCACCTCGTTGGGCCGGACCGATACAAGCCCCTTGACCGTCGCAAACCAAAGCGTCCCATCGCGGCCATGCCAGCACGATGGCTGATAATCGTCCGAACATTCCAACGTGGGCAGACCGTCATACAAACCGTAGGCAACACACGGCAGCGATTCGATTGTCCCCGCGTTAAAATCCTTGAAGGAACTTTTGGGGACCCGGAAAATTCCCTGATGCGAACCGATCCAAAGATTACCCGATCCATCGTCGAGAATCTGGCAGATGATATCACTGGGCAACCCGTCCTCCGTCGTGTAACGGGTGAATTTTCCATCCTTGAACCGTAACAGTCCGCCGCGAAAGGTCCCCACCCACAACGTGCCGTCCGCCTCCGGCAGCAGCGACCAGATGGATTGGTTCGTCAAGCTGTCGCTCATCGGGTAAGGTGTGATCTTGCCGCCCGCAAATTTGTATAGCACTCCGTCTCCAGTCCCGACCCAGACTTCGCCCGCCCGGTCTTCAGCCAGGGCCCGGATGTCTTGCAGTCCGAATTCGTTCCTGGCGCCGAAATTGGCGACAATGACGTCATTTGATACGCACACCAACCCATTCTGCCTCCCGATCCATGCCCGCCCTTCATGATCCACAAGAATCACCTTTGTGCCATGAACAAATGATGTCCGCACAGGTTGTGAAAATTTTTCATTTTCAAACACGAACAAATCTTCCCGGCCGGCGCTTAACCAAAGACGACCTTGCGGGCCCGGATAAGCGGAGAAGAAATTGCCCTTGTAGGTTCCCTCGGAAAGATCAAATCGCATCAGGCTGCCACGATACCAGCGATACAACCCGCCGCCAAAAGTTCCGATCCAAATGTTGGAATTAGAATCTTCGCAAACCGTGGAAACCGCCGGAATGGACAATCCCTCGGCGGCGCCAATCACCTGGAATTGTTTCTGACGCAACCGCACCAAACCTCCACGGTCCACACCCACCCACAAATTGCCTTCGTGATCTTGAAACCAGCAACCCACCCGGTCGTCAGGCAGGCCGTCTGCCGCCGAAATGCGTTGCGTGGTTCCATCCGGCTTCGCATGAAACAGTCCCCGTCCATAATCACGAAACCAGACGCCGCCGTCCCTGTCTTCGTAAGCCCCCAGAAATGCGCGGTTGATCTGGCCCAGATCCTCCCAATCCGCCTCGGCCACCCATTGCCGCCCCACGCACTTCCGCGCCTTGCCGTCCGCCAGAACCCAGCAACCATTGCTCGCGGTGCAGGCGATGAAGGCCGTGTTGACCACCGCCTCGCCATTCGTCGGCGTCTCATCTTCAAAATGGTCGCCCCGCCAGAGCAACAGCCGCTTCTCCGTGCCAACCCAGATGCGGCCGGCACCGTCTGAAGTCAAACAGTTGACACGCTCGCCATTCAGATAATTCGTGCTGGAAACCGGTTCTGAATTTGTCCCGACGATCCGTTCGAGCGCGCCATCGCGCGTCGCATACCAAATCACTCCATCGCTGTCCTGTCGGAACAAATTGCCTGCCGTGGGCGTAGCAAGCGGGATGGATTGCCAATCCGCGCGGTCGCCGGAATTTTCAGTCCGGCAAAACAATTGCCCGCGCAGCAGGACAAAAAATATTTGGTTTTTGCGTGAGAAAACGGCAGACACCTGGCCGCCTTGCCACTCATGGGTGAAAACACCATGTCGCCAGGATGTCATCGAGCCGTCGTGCGTGTTGATCCAAAGAGTCCCTTGCGCGTCCACGAACAATCCGTCCACGCGCGCATTCTTTAGTTCCGGCGTGTTGAACGGGTCAAAATCAACAAATTGCACCCCGTCAAACCGCGCCAGCCCATTGTAAGTTCCTATCCAAAGATAACCGTCGGGAGTTTGGGCGATGGCCGTCACTGAACTGTCCGGCAAGCCGTTGTCACCTGTCCAAAGATCAACCAAGTAATCCGAATTGGGATTTGACGAACAAAGTGCCGCGAAGGTGGCCAAGAACGTCAAAGTGGACATCGCAATCCATTTCAACAGGCGCGGCCAAACCATTGGAAGCAGCGATTTTCGGATAACATTCACGGTCAAATCTGCGCCGAGAATACGAACAGGACTGGACGCGCGCAAGCCGACTTGGACATTGATGCTATCGCCGTCTCAGGAATTCTGAAGTGGGGGCCGGAATCGCGGTTGCGAACGAATTTGCATGGAGGCCCGACCCCGTGCGAAGCTGACAGTTTCACTGACAGTGGCCCCTCCTGCTCAAGAAACCCCTTGCCACACAAGCGGCAAATGATGGCTGCCAGAGGCAGGGCTCGGCCCAAGCCTTCGAATCCAGTATCTGCCATGTAACGCACTATCGCTAGCACTATCGCTACGAGGAATCCAGATGCGCTAAATTTTACAGTGGTTTTTGCGGCCTGCAAGAAGAATTTGTCAGTATCCGTTAACTAGCCCTCCACCATCATTTTACAATTTTTCACTATTGTTTCGCTGGAGCTTTTGCTGGAGGTAAAAATGTGTCAAGATGGGCCGCAATATCAGCTATCGTCATCCGAGCGCAAAAAATGGAATTCCCATTGCCATAACAATCACTCCCGATTTTCGGTGAAATTGTTTCCGCCATGATTGCTGCGACGGGGCATTATCAGCCGGAAGTGTCAGCGAGCGGTCAAAACCAGCCAGCAGAGAGCGAATGAAAACCAGCCACTTTGAGGAACGCATTGCGTTGCGTGCCGTGCAAACGGCACAAAGATGCGATGAATCAACTCAATGTGAGCTTGCAACATTCGATAATGACCTTGGCGGCGCACGGCTGGTCTCACCGGCGCATTGCGCGTGAACTGGACATCCACCGCGAGACGGTCGGACGACATTTACGCTTGACCGGTTCAATCCCGGCCATTGGCTCCACTCTCTAATGCTTGGGCATCAGAGAGTTACGAAATCATGGAGCCAGAGTTTCAGTGGAAGTTTCAGTAGCCGCACAACCCGGCCACTATCCGAGACCAACTCGGCCACTACTCGCTAACGCAGCCGGATTGAATTGGTTCATGTTCATAACCATGAAAAATGACATGAAACAACGCTACCGTGCATTCCTCCGGCCTTGGGGTGTTTATTACTGCGAAGACCTCCAGACCGGCAAACAGGAAACCCTCAAAACCCGCGACAAGGCCGAAGCTTATCGTCTCGTCGCGGCCAAAAATGAAACCGCCGACGCGCCCGCATTCAGTTTGCAACTGGCGCGCGTCTATTGGAAGGCGGGTGATCCAGCCGCCGCCAGCCGCACCTGGCAATGCGTGATGGACGAAATTCTCAAATTAAAAAATGGCAACACGCGCCAGCGCTGGGTCACGGCCATCAAAGACAAAGCCTTTGACTCGCTTCGGAATCTCGTCGTGATGGAAACGCGCCCGGAGCATTTTCTGCGCACTTTGGAAAACGGCACGGTTTGCACGAACATCTTTTTAAGGCGGATGCAAAACTTCGCCCTCGATATGTCATGGCTGCCGTGGCCGGTGTTGCCGAAAAAGGGCTGGCCGAAAATTCAGTTCAAAGACAAGCGTGGCATCACGCGCGCGGAGCATGAAAAGATTCTGACGGGCGAGCAAAATTCTGAATGGCGGGCATTTTACAATTTGCTCTGGAATCTAGGCGGCTCCCAATCGGATGTGGCAAATTTGCGCGCGGAGGATGTTGATTGGGAAATGAAAGTCATCAGCTTCAGCCGCATGAAGACCGGCTCGGTCGTGCAGCTTCATTTTGGTGAAGGGCTGGGGAGCATCCTCAACGACTTGCCGGGCGAGGGCTTGCTTCTGCCACGCATCGCGGGCATGAAAGAATCTGACCGGGCAAAAGCATTCACGCGGCGTTGCAATCTGGTAGGCGTGTCCGGCGTGTCACTGCACAGCTACCGTTACGCTTGGGCGGAGCGTGCCAAGACGTGCGGTTATCCCGAACGCTTTGCGATGGAAAACTTGGGACATGGCAGCAATGCCATTACCCGTGCGTATGCAAAGAAAGCCAAGGTGCTGCTGCCTTCACTGGAGGAATACGAACGAAAAATCACGCCGCTTGCGGCATGATTTAACGCGAAGCCCAAGGCGCGGGCGGAGAATCATCCGCCCGCGCCTCTTTTGTCCCCATCAATTTTCCGAATCTGCGGTTTGGGTTTGCAACCGGGACGGTTGCCGTTTGTCTGTCGAGCCTTGCTTCCGGGCATTTTTGTGACGCCAGTATTCCTGAAGCGCGTCGGACACCTTGCCGTGCCATTTTTCGTCACGCTTCAAGTCATCCAGTATTGCCGTCAAAAAATGTTTGGGGCCGTTGGGCGCTGGATGTCCCAACGGTTTCAATAATCCTTTGCCCACCAGAATGGGAATTTCATGCGGGGAAAGGCCGAGCCTGCCCGCCGCCTCTTCTGCCGTCAGCCGTTGCGGAGGATTTCTCAAATTCAAAAGACGTTCGATGTCTGGATTCATGCGCCCTCCTTAAATGCTCATGCCCCGGTTGTGACCTTGCTTGTGGGAATTTGAATCGTCCACTGATGGCGTCTGCGAAATCGTTTCCTCATCCGAGACCGCCAACCGGCAACGCTCCGAAATCGCCGCCACCAAACGTGCCGGGCGATGCTCTTGAAATTGTCCCCAAATCACCCGCTGCGCCGTAGCGACCTCATTGCTCGCCATGAATTCGAGCGTGTGTTTCGCATTGGCATTGAATGCCGCCGCCAGTTCGAGCGGATCATTTCTTTCCAGCAAAATCTCCGCGATGCCGTTGGCCTTGGCGTAAGGCACGTTGTCGCGGAACCGTTCAATCACCGCAAAGTCGTCTCGCTTCTGGCAAAGCAGAATGTTGCTTGGGCCGAGGTTCAATAAAGTGGAACGCACCTGCCAGACACCAAGCTTTGAAGTGCAAATTTCCTTTTCAGACGAAGCCACGACCGCCGCCGGTTTCTCCAACTGCTTTCTCAATACTCCCAATGATTCAAATTCGGGGGCGATTACGGTGAAAGCCGCGCGGTAGCCCCTCATTTCGGAATCGGTGAAACGCCGGAAATCACCGCCCGGCACGCTGTATTCCTGATGTTCACCTTCACGTTTAAGCCCGCTGTAAGCGTCTCGTTTGATGCCCAAGCGGGCGTCAGACAAAACTGTTTCCGGTTTGTCTGGTGGAATGGCCAGTGAATAAATTGACAGTTTTGAGAGCCGTTCCAGTTCGCTGATGGGAATGGCCATTTCACCCGTCCACAGCCTTGCGGCGATGATGTCACCCGCTTGGACACGCGAGAGCAGGCTGAATTCGTGAATGCCCAAGGCGGACGCGCTTTTACCAATCGTCAGCGCGTCAGACTCCGATACGTCGTTTTTTATTTGCATAATTTCCCTTTGGGGTTTTAGACCAAGTTTAGCCAAAACCAGAAATGAAGGTTGTAATGAATTCGTTACAACTTTCAATTTCTTTTCATGGCCAACGGGACGCCCCCTGCCGTCAGGCGGCATCAGCCGTTGCCTGCAATTTATTTCCACGCGCAACCGTGTCAACCGGCATTTGCTTCCCAGTAGAGAAGCCCCATGTGTCAGACCGGATGATGGCACAGTTGCTCGAGCAAATTGCGCCATCCAGGGTGCAATCGAAAAAGACGATGACGCTTTCATCCGGCAAGTCTGACAGAATAAACGGCAAGGTTTGCGCAATGATTGCACAAAATGAATTTCCTTTTTGGTTATTCTGAATGATTTTCAAATGGCGAGATTTGGAAGAATCCGCGACCAACGCGCGTTCCGCTGCGCTTCACGCGCGCTCGTCGCGGACTAAAATGGAGAAACGCAGCCTCGTTTTGCTTCCGTCAGCGGCACGGCGGCGGTCGTTGCGTTCCGGCTCCGTTCCAGCCGGAACTCCGCCTGCACTTCACTTTGCCGCCCGCCGAACCGCTGACCGAAGCCGTGCTAATGACAATGAAATTGCGCAAAATGTCGCGCGTGGGATGCACAAGTTAGTTTCGATGAAACTGATCATTTGGCGCGAGAGGCTCGTCAATTCTTCCTGCCGGTTCAACGACAGTCCACTGGCTGTGTGATTTTCAACGCACGAACGGTAAGAGTAATAGATTTATCTTAATCAAGTTGCTGTAGACAAGCAAGAAAGATTAGAATATCATTGTTCCTGTGAAGAAAATCACACTGCAATGTTTTGCCAGAACAACAGATTTTTCTGACGCCTAGATTTCACGGTTTCCATAATGAGGAATGGACTAAACAAATTTTTTCTCGTCACGGTCTGCATTGCATCGCTGATTTCACCTGCGATTCTATCAGCAGGACCAGTTAGTTTAATGCCGAATGAGATATTGCAATTGCGCGCTCTTATTGGCACGAATGCAGCAGCACAACAACAATTTGCCGAGATTCAAAAAGCAGCAGATCGCGCCCTTGATGACGAACCCAATCCAATCGAGAAAATAATCAGCGAAGGACATCTTCAAAAGGATCCCCTCAAGATTCGCACTGAAGCTGCAATGAATGATAGAAACAAGATTAACTCTCTTGCATGGGCTTGGGCTGCAACTGGCAATGAACGTTATGCGGCGAAGGCTCGCGAGTTCATTTTGGCATGGGCAAAGGTTAACAAAGCGGATGGGGATGCAATCAACGAAACCGAATTCGAACCTGTAATTGAAGCCTACGACCTGCTGCGCGGCAACTTTTCGGAGGCTGACCGGCAGACAGTGGATAGTTGGTTGCAAAATAAAGCGGATGTTTTGTGGAATGAGTTCAAAAACGGAGGAAAATGGCATTGGAAAGGCAATTTTGTCAGTCATGGATTGAAGATTATTGGCCTTGTTGGATTGACGCTGGACAATGAATCTCTGACCAAAGATGCCATGGATGGTTTTCGCACACATATCAACGAAGATTTAGAGCCTGATGGTTCAACCACTGATTTTTATTCAAGAGATGCCATGCACTACCATATTTACAGCATAGAGCCCTTGCTTACGCTGGCCCGTGCAGGCGAACGGCATGGCGAACATCTCTTTGACTATAAAGGGCCAAATGGAGCATCACTTAAGAGCGCGGTGGATTTCATCGTTCCATTTGCTGATCACAAAAAATCGCATCTTGAATTTGCAAATAGCAAGAACGGTTTTGACCGGAAGCGTGCTGGCAATGGCGAAAAAGAATATCAGCCTCATTTGTGGAGTCCGAAATCTTCAATCGTGGTGTTTAGCAAAGCGGCTTGGTTCAAGCCTGAGTATGGAAAGCTTGCAGCAAAGATTGATGGCAAGCCAAATGAAACTTTTATAAACTTGCACATGGTCATTAACGCAGTATCTCAACCGGCTCGTAAAACCGCGCTGGAACGAACGGCCATTGGCCCTTGAGTCTTCGATTTAGTTATGGAATTTGGGAGTCCAAATTGCAGGAGTGAGCCACCCGCCAGTGGCTTGCGGCTTCTGTCCGTTAGCAGCCCTCTCAGCCTCCCCTGCATTCGAGGCGGCAGAATATCTGGAGCTTCTGCTAATCCACCTGATGAATTGCATTCTTACAAGGCATTGGCACAAATAATCAACCACAAGACAGCAAATCACAGCGCAATGGAAAGCCAAATCATATTGAAAGCATGAGGAAAATCATTACAATGGTTTTATTTAATAGGCCCGACTACACAAAACAGGTTTTAGCAGCCTTGAAACAATGTAGCGGCATTAAAGACTATTTGATTCTACTGCACATTGAGCCTGGAAATAAAAGAGTGGTTGAGTTAGCAAGGTCAATTGACTTTGCTCAATTTCACATTACTCTGAATAGAAAAAGATTGGGCATCGGGCGCAACACCTATCTGGCGTGGCAACATGGTTTCAGCAAGGCTGATTTTCTAATCCATTTAGAAGATGATACGGTTCCGGCGCCTGACTGTTTGCGATATATGGAATATTGCCGGGAGGCTTATTGCGATAATCACAGCATCTTTTCCATATCGGCCTATAATCAATCTTATTGCCATCCCTCGCAATACTACCACCTATCACGACGTAGCACCTACACTTGTTGGATAGTTGGAATATGGAGAAATCGTTGGAATTGGATCAAACACAACTGGAACCCAGATCCGAACCGATACGGTGAATACATGGCGAAACACTTGGCCAAATTCGATTTATATGAAGTTTATCCTTTGCTTTCTAGGACACAAAATGTAGGGGCTCAACATGGCGTGCATGTTTCCTCACCATCGTGGCATCAAAAACACCAGCACACCAAGTATTGGGCTGGTGACTACAACCTTCCTGTCGGCAAATATCAGGAATCGCACAGCAAGAGGACCATCTTTAAGAATTTTCAGTCGCCAGGCGACATAGTGATGCTCACTGCCGCCGTTCGGGATTTGCACAAATGTTATCCGGGTAAATATTTAACTGATGTTCGCACATCTTGTCCGGCATTATGGGAAAATAATCCTTATATCACTCAATTGGACGATAATGATCCGAAAGCTATAACCTTGCAATGCAATTATCCACTTGTCCATCGCAGCAACAATGTGCCAATGCATTTTATTTTTGGATTTATTGAATATCTCAATGAAAAGCTAAAATTACAAATTCATCCGACGGAGTTCAAAGGCGACATTTACGTCTCGGATGAGGAAAAGAGACAACCATCCCAGGTTCACGATATTGTTGGTGAAGATGTGCCTTTCTGGATAATTGTTGCTGGCGGCAAGAATGATTTTACTATCAAATGGTGGGATCACGAACGATTTCAAAAAGTGGTGGATCACTTTGCCGGCAAAATACTTTTTGTTCAAGTCGGGGAAAATGGTCATCAACATCGTCCGTTGAGGGGGGTTATTGATTTGCGAGGAAAAACTGATGGCCGACAGTTTGTGTGTCTAATGTATCATGCACAGGGCGTTTTAACTCCGGTAACGTTTGCCATGCATCTGGCCACCGCGGTTGAAGTCAGGCCGGGACGAATATCAAACCGGCCCTGCGTTGTGGTGGCTGGCGGCAGGGAGCCGTCACAATGGGAAGCATACCCGCATCATCAATATATTCACATGAATGGTACCCTCTCATGCTGTGCCAATGGCGGTTGTTGGAAGTCTCGCACCATTCCGCTCGGCGATGGCGATTCAAAAGACAATCCAGAAAATCTTTGTGTAGATGTGGTCGACCACCTGCCACGGTGCATGGATATGATTACAGCGGAAGAAGTAATCCGACGCATAAAGTTGTATTTCGATGGCGGAGTTTGCAATTACCTGACATCGGCGTATGCGCGCATAACGAAACCATTCCTTTTACGCAACAACATACGGAGCCATGATGCCTTAATAAAATAGTATGGAAACGAGTAATTATACAAATGAAACTTGTAAAAGGCGCTTGTCTGTAATGGTAGGTTGTTATGGCAACTATCCGCATTATTCCGTCCGTGCTGTTGAAAGCTTGTTAAAGCATTGTGTGAGTCGCGATAATTTTGAACTATTTGTTGGGTGCAATGAAAGTGGCGCGGACGTTATCCAACAGTTCCGAAAACACCTCGACTTAAGCAACATAGATATATTGGTGGAAAGCCGAAAGAATATCAACAAGGATCCGATGATGCGAGTGCTTTTGGAATGTTGCCAGACTCCTTATCTCCTTTGGCTAGATGATGACTCGCATGTGCTGCCAGGATGGGATGGTGAAATATTGCGATATATTACTGAAAATCACCCGTTCGACATTGCTGGCCATGTTTTTTACATAAATCATCGTTCGGAGGAATACAAAACATTTCTTCGCAAGCGGCCTTGGTATGTATCCTCAGAGCGCGAACAAATTCCAATCTGGTTTGCAACGGGGGGACTTTTTCTCGCAAGTGTAGAATTTTTGAGACGACATAGCTTCCCCGATCACGCGATGATAAAGCATGCTGATGATGTGCTACTGGGCGATCTGTGTCAGCAGCAGCTTGCAATCCTAAAGGATTTCGGTGGATGTCGTGCAATCATGGACAGAATCAAAATTAGTGATGGCAACCGCCGTGGGAGTGGCGAAGGGGCAGGAAGTTGGTTGAAAATCCATCCAATTACGGGATCACAGGGACATTAACAAATTCGCAGAATTCTTTTTGATCCCTAGAAATTTGTTGGCTTTTGTGCCGAAAGCGGCCACCCCGTCCATCAGCACCCACGCCTCCAAGTCAAAAATCCAATCGCAATCGGATTCACCGACTAGCGGCTTTGCAAGGTTTGATTCTGTCGCCTGCGGTGGACCCGATCTAAACCGCCTGGCGGGCAGCACCCAAGCCTTTGTGGTCGTCACTGATGAAGCAGCAGGGGGGCGTGAAAGCCACGCTGTTGGAGGCTGGCAAGAAAGGGGCACCAACGAAGACAGCGCAGGGCGCTGCCTTTAGCTCGTTTATTTGTGAACGGAAATCAAGGGAAATGCCGATTCCCCTTGACAAAGAACACATTTACGATAAAGCTTGCCGTCCGAAGCAATGTCAATGTAGAAGCAGGGCTTCATTATGCCAAAAAAACCATCAAGGCAGAGGACGGTAAAAGAGACAGATGTCTCAAAAAAACGGGGCATACAACGTCGTTCGTTCGGAGCCAGAAGAACGCTTAAGCAGAAAAAGTCCAAAGTCGCCTCCAAATCAAAATTTCAATCCAAGTTGAAGGTTTTCAATCCGCAGTTAAAGAAATTTTCGGCGATGCCGCTGTCTGCTCAAGCATTTCAACATTCTTCTAGCAGCAACTCATCCAGTTCGAGCAACAGCTCCTCGTCGTCAAGTAGCTCCTCAAGTTCATCGAGTTCCAGTTCGAGCAGCAGCTCCTCGTCATCGAGCAGTTCGTCAAGTTCAAGCAGCAGTTCCAGTTCGTCATCAAGCTCTAGCAATTGGGAAATAAAATTTGAAAATGTTGTGGGAACGCCTGGCTGGATTATGGGTTTGTTCTATGGCAAGTGGAGTGCGCCAAAAGGTTTTGGAGACGGAAATTCTACTACTGATATTACAACAAACTCTTTCACTAGCGTAACTATTTGGAATTCTGCCAGCACACGTTATGCTAACACATGTAACACAATAATATATGATGATACTTATGCAGGCTCATCAACATCCGACGCCGGCAAAATTTATTTGTGGTTCAAAGGTCCGCCTGGAAGTTACACAATCAGCGTTCAATGGGAAGTGTCGCTTCAAGCAACGGGTTCAAACGGAAGGGCGGAATGTGTAATCAAAGATGTTATAAACATAAATGAGGTTGCAAATGATTACGTTCTTACGGATGATAGTCCTTTAACAGATAGTGGAACATACAACCTTAACGTGACGACTACAGATGATGATTGGCATGTGGTGCTATATTATGACCCTACGCTAAATTTCGGTAACAGATCCCCAGCCCACGCTGATACAGGCACGGCAGAAGGCCGCCTGATTATACTTAGTGTAACGAAAAATTAAATTGGCGTTTTATGTTAGTGAAATTAAAGCAATGGCACACATTACTTTTAGTCGTCGTTGGCACAGTGTTTCTGCTGGCTACCATTATTACATTTTTTATCAATTACAGATCGCATAAACCGGAAAGAAACATTACATGGGCGGCTCTGATGGGTGATCTTACCCTTCTAAAACAATGGGAGGCAACAGGAGAAAGTTTAGACATTCAAGATTCCAATATGTATAACTGGACTCCATTGATGGCAGCAATTTCTTATCCAAGAAACACAAATATCATACAATATCTCATTACAAAGAATATAAACTTAAACTTACAAGATAGTCGCGGAGATACCGCATTAATGTTGGCGATCGCGGCTGACGAAACAAATACGGTCAGACTACTATTAGAAAAAGGAGCGGATATTACTATAAAGGACAAAGATGGAATGGATGCCTTTACATACGCAAACGTTACGCATGGAAATGCTCGTGTTCATCGCGAGCTATTCCTTGAATGGTTAAATGAATATAAGATTAAAAATAAATCCAATGTTAAGAAAAATTTGATCGCAGGTTGTAGTTTTAAAATTAAAAACATTGGCATAACTTTTTCGCTTCCTCGACGTTTGTAGTGGGTGGTCAGGCATAGTAGGGAATTTCCAGTTTGCCCGCGACGAAGTAGAGCATGACGGTCTGATATTCAATCGAGCGATAGCCACGGGCTTTGCGTTTGGTTGCCGAGAACAAACTGTTGAGTCCCTCCAGAAAGGCCGTCGTCAAACCTTGCCGCCAGTGGGCCAGAATGCCCTCCAGATGCCGTTCCACCATTTCCGCTGCGCGCCGCATCGGCTCCAACAATCCGCTCTTCAACTCCGCCGCTTCGGCTTGCACCCAGCGACTCCATGATCCAAATCGTTTTCGTGCCTGCTCGACGGTGGTCGCGGCATACGCCCGTTGCAACTCCAACCGCATCGCATACGCCAATCCCGTGACCAGGGGCTTGTCTTTGAGTTGCACCCAGCGGTTTTCTTCCCCGGCCGTCCACGCCTCGGGATTCTTGCGCCACAACCAACTGCTGCGTTCCAATTGCGCCCGCGCCTGCGCGTCCACTCGCATCTCTTTGCGCCGCACTTCGTCCACCGCTTTGACCACCTGGCTGACCACATGAAACTTGTCGAACACGATCTGCGCGTTTCCGAAGTTCTCACGCACCCCTTTTTGATAGGCCGGACTCAGCGCAGCGCAGTCCTTAGCTCGATTATTTGTGAAAAACGGCAATCCAAGAAAATATCCGATTTCTATTGACAAAGAACATCTTTGTATTGAAACTTTATACTCGAAATGTGCAGAGCCGGGCTATGGCAAAAAAATCATCAAGGCAGAAAACCGCAAAAGGGATAAATGTCTCGAAGAAAAGAGGCATTCAGCGCAGTCCGGTCGGAGCTAAAAGAAGGCTTAAGCAGAAAATGGCCAAGGGTGCCTCCAAATCAGCAAAGTTTCAAGCCAAGTTGAAGGCTTTCAATCCCCAGCTAAAGAAATATTCGGTCATGCCATTGTCTGCTCAAGCATTTCAACATTCTTCGGGCTCAAGTTCGAGTAGCAGTTCGAGTTCGTCAAGCTCCAGTTCCAGCAGCAGTTCTGGCTGCGGCAATCCGCTCACAAATTTTACGATGCAACAGCAGGCACAGTCTAATTGGTGTTGGGCGGCTGTCACAGTTTCTGTGAATTGGTATTATGATTCTCACAGCAACTGGACACAGTGTATAATGGCCAATTTTGAATTCGACCAGACCAAATGCTGCAAGCACGGTAGCTCGGCAGCCTGCAACAAACCACATTATGTGTCGACTGCACTAAATGATACTGGCAATCTAAAGCAACAGATTGTCGGTCCTGCGTCTTATGATTCGATTACAAATGAGATAGATAATTGTCGCCCAGTTGCAATGGCTTTTACATGGAAAGAAACTGATAAGCCTTCCGTCACAGGCGCTCATGCCGTTGTGATTGCCGGTTATAGCGACGGATTGCTATATCTTGAAGATCCACAAGGCCCGGAAAGTAATTATTTTGACTATGATGACTTGAAAAGTGGGGAAGGTCCATATTATAACCTGACAATTACTTCATGGGATGAGACTGATCTTACACAGCGTAGTCCTTACTAATAAAGGAGAGTAAAATTTATGGCTATCATCTATCAAAAGCCTCCCGAGGAAGGACGACAGATTGCATACGAAAAAGTCAAGCGGGTTCTCCAAGCATTCCCAAACGCCTATAAGGGACTAAAGATCGAAGAATTGAAAATCGCTGATCCCGACCAAATGTATTCAATTGGACTAGGGCAGTTTGCTCTGAGCAAGCTACTCTCATCAGCGAGACTTGTCGGTTGGCGGTATATCGTTATGCACGATGCCGTTGCCGTTGCCGAAGTTCCGTTGACCATCAGTCCGAAAGATGGCAAACTATCAAGACGCGGTGGTGTTTTTGGAAATAAACTTGCCCAGGCAACGGTGGAAGCGCTACGGAAGGCGGAAGGATTGGCGCAAGTAAAAAAAGAGAATTATGAATGCCGTTATTTGGTATGTTATTCTATCAGTTTCTACGCAATCTGGCTGCACGGGAAATCGGATGACATCATCATGCCATTGCCTCCTACTTATAAAAGGATGAATGCCTATCAACCTTATTCAGAGAGCCAAATTGTGCAATTCTTGAGATCAGATGCAGAGAATGCCTTGAAATATGGTGGTGGTGTCAAGTTGCAAACTTCTTCCGATAAATGAAGGTAAAAGCAAATAACTGCATCAAAATCGATTTAATCTTATGACAAACAAAAGGGTATTGATTCGGTTAGGTCTTATTTCTTTCACCATTTGGAACACCTTCTGCGGCGTAGGCATAAATTGCGATGCAGCCATCGTCTTTCCTGTAGCTCCAGAGGAGGGACGACAAATCGCATACCAGAAAGTCCGTGTGGTGCTCCAGGCATTCCCCAATGCCTATAAGGGACTAAAGATTGAAGAATTGACAATGGCCGATGCTCATAAAATGTATTCAGTTGGGACACAAAATATCATCTCGGGAAATTTGCTTTCTGCGGCGAATTATTCCGGTTGGCGGTATCTTTTTTTTCATGGAACCAATGCCGTTTGCGAAGTGCCATTGTCCATTGACCCGAAAGATGGAAAATTATCAAAACGTGGAGGTGTTTTTGGAAATGAACTTATTCAGGCGACGTTGGAGGCCCTACCAAAAGCGGAAGGATTACCACAAGTGGAGAAACAGGATTATGAATTCCGTTTTCTGATTTGTTATGCCATCAAGTTCGATGCAATCTGGCTGCATGGGAAATCAGATGACATTATTATTCCTGTGCCTCCCACTTACGACAGGGTGAATGCCTATCAACCCTATTCAGAAGGCGAAATTATCAAGCTTTTGAAACCAGAGGCGGAGAACACGCTGAAACAACCTCGCCAGCTTCCTGATTAACTGAAACAAAACAAAGCACAAGAAATCTTCAATGCTGAGAAAGATGTCCACCAAATCGAGGCAACCACACTTTTAGGTCCGCAGAGCAATTGGCCAGTGATCGACAGTTAGAAATATATGAAAAAGGTTATCACATTTGCTTTACAAGGCAGACCTGACTATTTAAAAGGTGTGCTTGAAGCTTTACGGAAGTGTGAAGGGATTGATGAGTATCTGATTCTTCCTCACATAGAACCGGGAAATGAGGAAGTGCTTTCATTGATAAAATCAATTGATTTTACCAAAGTTCAAATTACATTAAATCAGGAGGAGCTGGGTATTGCTCGTAACACTTACCAGGCTTGGCAAAATGGTTTTACCAAATCAGATTTCATCATTCATTTTGAAGATGACATGATCCCAACTCGCGATTGTTTGCGATTTATTGAGCATTGCTGCGAAACGTATCGTGACGATCCAAAAGTATTTTCTATTACCGCCTATAACCAGTCGCAATGCAGGCCCTTTCAGTATCATTTCGTTTCTCGCCGCAGTCCATGTGTTTTTGGATTAGTCGGAATTTGGAGGAATCGTTGGGAATGGATAAAGAATAACTGGAGCCGAGATCCAGATTCATATGCCACCCACTTGATCAATTATTTGGCTAGATTTGAACTAAATGAAATTTACCCTCACTTTTCAAGATCTCAACATATTGGCGCAAAGACAAAGATTCACGCCCCTTGCATTAAAAAACATGGTGAATCTGTTATCCACAGTTATGAGCCGCACACTGGCGTATTCAAGGAAGTTGGGCCGCTTGTGACAGCAGTAATGATCACAGGAATGCACCAAGCCAGATACCGGCTGGCCCGAGTCGCAATCGAGTGTTTTAAACGACAAACCTATCCCAATAAGGAGCTATTGATTATCAATCACGGAAGTGAATCCTTATTTACTGGTGATAGCCGAGTTCAGGAACTGCGATTAAAGAAAGGCAAGGCGGATACCGTAGGAGATTTGCGCAATCTTGGGCTCAAGCATGCCACGGGAGATTTTATAATTAACTGGGATGACGATGATTGGCATCATCCCAAACGCATCGAAATCCAGTTGGCTGCGCAAAAGAATAATGCTGCTGTATTCCTTAAAAACCGAATACACTATAGTTTTAAAAACGACTGCGCATTATACAGCATAATCCCATCTGGAGGCGAGGGAACCATTTTGCATCCCAAGGCTATAGACTTTTGTTATCCCAACTTACTACGAGGCAGTGATACGGTTTTTGCCAGTCGCTTTACAAAACGCATTGCCCTAGATAATGACCCATCATTATATATAAGGTTCTATCACGGCCTTAATCTCTGGAGCAATAAACACGTAATGCGGCATATGGCCGCTCCAGGGTTAAGGCACAAATATGAAATCAATCCAGAACACCAAAGATTTTTAAAAAGAATTCTATTATCATACAACGGATTGAATTTGCCTAAGTAATATAAAGTCTAAAAGGACTTCCCAGTCTGAATGATTGTGGCCTTTTCAACATAGGTTGACTGCACATCTAAAAGAGCAAAAACGGCTTGCTTTAGATCCTTATTCCGAAACCGTTTTTGTTTAAAATGAACTATTTTCGGTTGATATTGCTTTATATCCTGCAACCACAGATCATCTATATCATGTTCGCAGTTGTAAATTCGCTCGGAAATGAGAGAGGCTCGAAACGGATGCTTGCCGTCGAATGCTTCAATAACCAGACGTGATAAAGAATCTTGCTCATAGTTTACATGATTCGCCTTTTCGTAATGCTGGGCGCGTTCGTTCCATAGCTTGAAAAAATGATCAAGAGTAGGGTGGTGACGAAAAAAGACAACCCCGGCGTTAGCCTCGCCTTTCCCTCGATTATCCCGCCCCAGCAAGCGGGTGCCTACGATTTGCGTTTCGCTCATGGAGCTAAAAACTTCTTTAAATTCTTGTTGCACCCAGCAGTCACAGTCCAAATAAACGAAGTAAGGATGTAGGGTTGTTTCGTAATACATTTGAATTGCTTCTATCTTTCGTTGCCACGGGTATTTCACTAACTTTTCAACAGGAGTTGCGAAAGCGTGAACGAAGCGAACTTTTTCTCGTGGTTTGGCCCGCCTTGCAAATTCAGGACTGTCCGTATAGATGACAACTTCGTTGGCTTTGCCGTTTTTTAACCAAGAGTCAATCGAAAATTCAAAAGCATCAAGGTAGCTCAGCGAGCAATAGCTGACGATTCCAAAAGTATGTTTCGGAACGTTAAAAAGCCAAGAGCTATCAGCAAAAGCCCAGTCTGGGTTTGCATCCGATCTTCCCAGTTTCATCCTTCCTCCCGAATGTGTAAACCACGTTGGGATCAGTAAGATCCAATGAAAGTATTTGATTCAATGCGTAAGCGCTGACTACGTGGTCAATATCAGCACACAAAACCCACTCTGTTTCGGCAACAAAAAACCCCAAATTACGCGCTCCAGCCATATTCCATGGAATGTCTTGCTTGACGCGGACTATGCTTAGTCGTTTGTGACTAAAGTCGTTTATCGGATTTGGCGATGCGTCATCGACCAATGTGTAATTAATATCTTGTGTGTGCTGGTTCCAAGCTGCCTTGTGAAACGTTAGCATAGCTCGCTGATTGTAATAGGTGTGAAATAATGTGATCATAATAAAAGTTGAATGCCTTTGTAGAAAGATGTCAAATGTAATTGCTTGAACCGCCCCCAGCTTGCAACCGGATCCAAATCGGCACGCCAACCGGTTTCAAATCTTAATACCTCTCCGATGCTGATTCCTCAACCAGTTCGTTTTTTGTTTCGCGAGTATCAACTTTTGGACATTTTCAATATTCACTTGGGTTGCTGGCTGCAATAGCGTTTTTGTCATCGCATCATCGGCTGATTCAGAAAGTTTCCCTGCCACCAAATCCGTCGCCGAAGGCCGGTGCGAAGATTTGCGGACGGCCTCAAGCAACTGGTGCTTGTCATCCGTGTAAATCGTCAGCGCCTCTTTGAACCGGCTGATGGACACATAAAATTGCTCGCGGGCGGCGGCGCGGAACGACTCGGAACTTTCGGCCACGAACACGCAGTCCACGCCCTTGCTCTGCGAACTGTATGACGTGAGACAGTAGCCATGCGTCAGGTTGCCGTAATCCTTTGAAACCACCCACCCGTTGGCCAGTTTGATGTCCCCGTCTTTGGTAAAGCCCTTCACTTGTTTCAAATCCCCGTTGTTCAGCCGCTGTTTGTCCTTGGTAAAACCGTTCTGCGTAATCCGAATCCAGTCACCGGCAGCCAGGGTGATTTTTCTGGCTTCATAAACTTGGAAACGCGCCGCCACGTTCAACGGGAGCGAGGCCGTCCCGCCATTCTGCCGCTCGACCATGACGCCGCTGGCATCGTGCGCTTTTACCGTGACCCGCTCACCACGCCGGAATCCGGCGAGGTTTTGATGGAACTGGACGATTTGCCCGGCCTGATAATTGCGGACATCGGCGCGTTGTGCCTCCGTCCATTGCAGATTTTTCAGTTGAATGAATTCGTATTCGTCAGCGGCGAGCTTCCGCGCGGCTTTCAGTTTCGCCCGGATTTCCCGCGTCACCCGCTCCCCTTCCGCGTGCGTTGGCGAAATGACCAAGGCCGACTTGCCTTCGCTGACGGCCGCAGCGTAATCCGTTGCCAACGCCTCATGCCGCTTGTCGGCATCCATTTCCCGCAACATTCCGAGCTTGTCCAATCGCTTGAAGGCACTTTCAAGATTGCCGCCTTGCAAATCGGCGACCACAGCTTTATGCGCGTCGGCCTTTTGCCGCCAGATTTCTTTCAGTTCAGCGGCGGGCAGATTGGCGTGTTTTTCCAAAATGCGGAGCGCATCGCCGCGCTCGACAGCGCGATGCTGGGCGGTGTCACCCGAAAGGATAATTCGGCAGTTTTCCTTTTCAGCGAGATCAGCCACCCGCGCCAGCGTGCGAACGCTCAAAAGCCCGGCCTCATCAATCCAAAGCACCTGTCCGCGAACCTGTGCTTGCAGTTTTTCGTTTTGCAGCAATGCCTCGACGGTTTCAGCATTGGCAAACCCGGCATCCGAACGCAGGACGCCGCGCGACGCTTCCGCCGAAGGTGCGAACGTGAAAACCTTTTGCCCGGTGGATTCAATGGCGGCCACGGCTTCCTTCATCATCGTTGTTTTGCCCGTGCCAGCCCCGCCGCGAATGGCCGTGACGCGCTCCGTGCTTTGCAGGACGTGCCGGACGGCGTTGCGCTGTTCATCGGATAGTTTCAGATTTTGGAACTGGTATTTGCCCGAACCGAACGGCTTGAATTTGCCTTTGCCATCCGCGACGAAATCAATCAGCCGTTTTTCTTCCGCCAGCACGTTCTTGGTCGTGAGCCATTGCCGACCGTCCACGTTTTCCTTAATCAGTTCATCCCGCAAAAGCTGGCGTTTGGTTTGTGCCACGTCCACGTCGCCCATGCCGAAGCGCAGCGCGTGCCGGAGCAGTTCCTTGTCCGTGACGATGGAGGCGCGCTCGTAACAATGCTGGACGGCAAAATCCATCGCCTTCATTTCGGAAACCTTCGGCGCGTCAGCAGTCGTATGACGCAGGTTGTTTTGAATCGCCGCGCGCTCATCCGTTGAAATCCGTTTGTCCCACACTTCACGCAATTCTGATTTTTCAATGTCCTTCCGTTTGCGTTCACGGGTCAGTGCCGCCAGTCCGTCTTTTCCTTTCGTCGATGTGATGCCCAATTCCTTCGCCTTTTGCTCAACCTGTTCCGTGCGCTTGGAAAATTCATCCAGCACTCGTTGCGGGACACCGGCCAGTTCCCATCCTTTGGCCGTCCGTTCGATGCGATAGCCCATTTCCGCCAGTTGCTTGGAAAACCGCGCATGAAAAGCCGCTTCAAAATACGGGGCATCCCCTTTCAAATCTCGGAACTGCCCGGCCTTCCATTTCTTTTCCTCGTCGTCCCAGGTCGTGTTGAAAGTGTAGCAATGCGCGTGCAAATGCGGATCAGGAATGCCGTTAACTGGTCTCGCGGTAAAATGGACGAACTCCGCCCAAATCATGTTGCCCGTGGTCCGGTTCTCATTGGCTCCTTGTTTCCGCACCCGTGTTTTAATTTCCGATTCAATCTCCCGCATCGTCTGGTTCACCGACATTTTGAACGCATCCAAAATGTGCTCGTCTCTGGTGAACTCGTAGGCGACCGAAACGGATTTTGGACAATGGAAATTAAAATCGTAGCCAACGGTGCGATTGCTTTTATTCCGTTGCGTCAACCGTTCATCAGTCCCCGGCTTCTGGTTGTCACACAAGGATTCAAAAGCAGCCGTTGTTACCGCTCCTGAAAGTCCCAAGCGTTCAGCGGCAATCCCGTTCCAATCGCCGCTGACTTCCTGCCCTTCACTGTAATAATCTTCACGCTTCAAAGATTCAGCGAAGTATTCTTTGGCATTCCGACTCGCTATGACTCTTAACATAGAGGCCACTGTAACCGGAATTTAAGCCTCGTCATCCCCTTGAAGGCACTATTCGGACTTACTCCATACCTACCCTCCCACTACTCGGTAACGGTATCCAATTCAATCACCGTATCGTAATGCCAACGATGCACACAGTTATGAACACCGTGTTGAAAGCCAATAATTCCGTCAGACATCTTCCTTTAGCACAGCTAAAGGGACTCGCCGCCCGGAGCGGCGTTGCGCAACTGTTGCGTAACAGTTGTGCAAACGTCTGACGGAATTATCGGCAAAAAAAATCAAAAAATGAATTTGCAATCAGCAGCCGAAAACGAAAGCCCGCGCAAAACGCGCAGCAAACTGGAAGCGCACCGCGAAGCCATCTTTGCGTTGCGCCGCAAGCACTGGACTTACCGCCAGATTGCCAAGTGGCTCAACGAGCATGGCGTGCCAGTCACATTCCCATCCGTCTATCGCTTTTGCGAGCGGGCAATCGCGCGCCGGCCACGCAACACCAGCCCGCTTGAAGTTGAACAGGCCGCACCCATTTTCACCCCAACACCGCAAACAACAAACAACAAAACAACGAACCAATATCGGTTCAACCTCGAAATATGAAAACAACGAAACATCGCCTGATACTGCCCATTCAGGCCAAAGGCAACGTGGGCAAAAGCATCGAAGCCAGCGCCCGCGCGTGCTGGCTTAACCAACGTGGCATCCCGTGGCAGGGATTCGATCTGGACGGCGACAACCGCACCTTGTCCCGATTGTTCCCCGGCCAGGTGAAGCTGACACCCTTGAGCGGACAGGCCGAAGACCTGGACGAACTCATCTTGATTCTGCGAAAGACGACCGCCAAACCCGTCACCCTGATTGATCCACGGGCGCATCTGGACGCGCAACTGATGAAAGCACTTGCCGCCACGCACTTCTTTGAAATCGCCAGCGCGCAAAACATCGGCGTCACACTCATGGTGTTTCCCTTCGATGACATGGACGTGATGACCAACCTCGATGCCGTCTGCCAGTTCTGCGGCAAACAGGTTGATTATGTGGTTGTCCGCAACCCGGCGCGGGCGTCCCGCAATCGGATGTTTGACAACAGCCCGCTGGAAAAGGAATTGCTCGACTGCGGCGCAGTCACCATCACCGTGCCGGTGCTGTCGGAATTTGTGAAGCTCCGGCTCGCCAAGCTGGAGGCCGACCATCAGCGCGGCATCCCGTTTAATGAAGCCATCGGCAGCGACAACCTTGGCTTGGACATCATGGCGCGGGGCGTCTTGCAGGACTGGCTGGCGACCATGTTCAATCAATACGACCAGATTGCCGGAAAACTTTTGCCAGCCGTCGAAGCGGCGGGTATAAAACCCAAGATTGTGCCGCCCATCGGCGAACCGATTGCCGCCAAACGTGGCGCAAAAGTGAACCTCACCAACTAAACAGGAGACGTTATGGCCGAACCAGATTTATTTGAAGAAATGCTCGCCACCTATCCCGCTGAAAAGCGGGAGCTGGCGCGGCAGGTTTATCAGCGGTTTGCCGACGGCGACAGCACGCAGTTTTTCACCCAACTGTTGCTGGTGCTGGACGTGTATGCCCGTTATGTCGAGCGCATCCCCAAGGCCGCAGTTCAGGCCAATCAGGAGTCATTTGCCATCTTGGAGGATATGCGCGGGGAAATCGCCATGATTGCCAAGACCATCGAAGCCCGCGACGTGAACATCACCAATCACGCCGCCAAGACGGACGAGCTTTGTAAAATCACGCAGGCCAAGTGCGACGAGACGATTGCCAGCGTTGAACTGATGGTGAAAAATCTTGGTGCACAGATGGACACCAAGGCCATCGTGCAGGGGATAAAAGCCGCCTTGGACAAAGGCATCAAAGACGAAATCATTTCGCCGTTCGTCCAGCATTCCAAGGAATTGGGCGAGCAGGTGCTACCGGCATTGAAACAGATCAAGGAAGTGTCCACCGAAGCCCATACGCTCTGGATGAAACATATCTGGAAAACCGCTTGGGCGGGTTCCTTCATCGTGACATTCCTGCTTTTTGGTCTGGGGTTATTTGGCCTCTACGAGTGGTTCGACACCTATGCAGAACGCGAAGCCGCCGGGAAAATTGCCGAGGTTGAACGGGTGATGAATTACAACCAAGATGCGTTCCGGCAACTCGCCATCGCCCAGGTGCCGATCAAGATTGAACGGACAGAATACAATGGCGCGGTCAATCCACAGAGCTTTGCACTTGTGGTTCCAGACGCAGCCGGGGCGGAACTGCGTCATCAAGATGGACATGACAATGGCTGTGTCTTTTTCACCAGCCATCTTTCGGAGGAACAGATTCAGTCGTTGCAACAGGAAATCGCAAAGCAGATGCAAGCCAATAACGGCAACGCAAAATAATTTGCCCGTCATCCTCCCCGCGCGAAACCAAAACGCCGTCAGAAAAACTCTGGCGGCGTTTTCGTCTCGCGCCCCCGGTAACGCGCCGACCCGCCCGAAGACTCGCGCAGGCTTCGCTCCGCCCGCCGCTCGCTTGCGGGCGGGTCCGCGCTCCAATTGTGCAGTCGCACCGGCGGCTATGCGCGTGAATCAGACAAATGCAACGGCGGTTCGCAAGCGCGAACATATGCCTTCCGGCTTCGTGAATTGCGCCGCCCATTATACCGCTCCGTTGCGCTTGGCAAGCATACTACGGGTCGGCTCAAACAAAACTCGCCGCTTCCGTTCCTGCTTGCCAATGCTCACGTCGCAGGCTGCGGCTGGTTAGGAATTCACGAAGCACACCTGCAAGCCTTTGGCTTTGGAATGGCGTCATTTTGAAAATCATGTTGTGCGGCCAAAAGAATCAGGGGTGGAAAATTCAATCACTGGTTAATCCGCTTGTCTTCAAACGAACAAATTATTGCCGGGCGGAAATTGCTCGTCATAATTATTGTGCGTGACAGCACTCATGCCATCTAAACGAGTTTCAGCGTTGCCATCCACAGTAAAGGCCAAGAATCCGTGGACGCCGGAGGAAGATAAACTGCTGGGAACCGCCACCGATGCTGAAATCGGGAGGAGACTTGGCCGCAAGGAAATAGCCGTCCGTCAAAGGCGCAAGCGCCTGCGGATTCCCCCCAGCCGATACGTCAAGCCTTGGACGAAAGAGGAAAACCGGCTGCTGGGCATACTCCCAGATGCGGAACTGGCCCGGCGATTCGGTCGTTCGTTGATTGGGGTGACTGGTCATCGTGAGTGGCTGAAAATCCCAGCGCCACCCCGTCCCAACCATAAGCCGTGGACGGCCGCTGAAGATGCCTTGCTGGGCACGATGATGGATCACGAACTGGCGCGACGCCTGGGGCGGCCAGCCTTTGTGGTCGCCTATCGTCGAAGAATTTTGAAAATCACGCCCTTTATCGGCTCGCATCGTGTTTGGACTCAAGCGGAGGACGAATTGCTTGGAACGATGGCCGACCGGCGACTCGCCCGGCGGCTCAAACGAACATTTCATTCGGTGCGCAGTCGTCGCATCAAAAAGGGCATCCCTGTTTTCAATCCTCGAAATCATATCTGGAAGCCCGAAGATGATAAAATCCTCGGCACCCGACCAGATGAACAGGTTGCCCTTTTGCTGGGCGTCACCCTTCAATCTGTGTATCATCGCCGCCACCGGTTAGGAATTCTCTTGAGACCACGATGCAAAAAAGTTTCAAGGCCGGTTGTCTCTGATAAGTTGACTTATGGTTGACTCATCGGAAAATCGGGTTGTTGCTGGCGTGAAGCCGGAGACGGACGTCACAACCTTCAGTGAAAGTTTCAGTAAAACCTTCAGTAACGGGGTAGGTAATGGGTTCGTTTGGAAAGGTCAAGAGTAGTGAAAAAACACTTGTATTTATTGGAGAAATTGCGTATTTTTGATGCGAAGAATAGAGCATAAACCGCTCAATCCCGGCCATTGGCTCCATTTCTTAATGCCTGCGCATTAAGGACTTACGATGGATACTGACGCAACCTCCAGTAAAATCTCCAGTAAATTTACTGGAGGTTCACTTTCTGGGCGCACGGTGCGCGTAGAAGCCCAGTATCCGCTTACGCGGGTTATCCCCCTTTCGGTATCCTCAACGAACAGAAGGATACGAGATGAAAAAACGGTATTTGGTGTTTCGACGGAACAGTGGAATCTTCTTTTTAGAAGACCGGTTGCTGAAGAAACAGAACAGCCTGAAAACGCGGGATGCGGAAACCGCGCGCCGGATTTGCTATGTCAAAAATGAGGCGCTCCGGCAGCCGGCCATCAACCTCCAGATCGCCCGCGCCTACCTGATGGCCAGCGACCCCAATTGCGTCAATCGGACGTGGCATAACGTCATGGACGCAGTCGCCCAAACCAAAAGAGGCAATACGCTGCTGCGCTGGGAGCGTGCCATGAAGGAAACGCCCTTTGATTTGATTCGCGGCATGAAGCTGATTGAAACGCAGCCGGAGCATTTCCTGGATGCCCTATCAAAAGGAACTGTTTCAACCAACATTTTCCTCCGGCGGCTGCACAATTTTGCCCTCGGCATGGATTGGCTTCCCAAGACGATCATCCCACAGCGGTGCTGGCCGAAAATCGAATTCCGGGAGAAAAGAGGCATCACCCGCGAAGAGCATGAGAAAATCCTGGCGGGAGAGCACAATTCAGAATGGCACGCGTATTACAGCCTGCTCTGGCATCTCGGCGGTTCCCAGTCGGACATTGCCGCTTTGCATGGAGAGGACGTGGATTGGGAAATGCAAGTCGTTGGCTTTTGCCGCATGAAAACGGGTTCCGTTGTGCAAATCCACTTTGGACCGGAAATTGCCGGCATCCTCAACGATCTCCCCAGTGAGGGATTTATTTTCCCCCATATCGCAGCAATGAAGGAAACCGACCGGGCCAAGGCATTCATTCGACGATGTGCGTTGGTGGGAGTAAACGGTGTCTCACTGCATTGTTATCGCTACGCATGGGCTGAACGGGCAAGGGAAGCAGGATACCCCGAACGCTTCGCACAGGAAGCACTGGGGCATAAATCCATAGCGGTCCACCGGGCATATGCCAAACAGGCGAAGGTGAGGCTTCCCAGCCTGGAGGAATACGAAAAGAAAATCATGCCCTTGTCCGCAAAAGTGAATCAGTAGCCGCAGTAGCCGCAACAACGAAAATTCTACCAAATAACAGAAAGACTTATATGACAGAATGCTCTGTTGAAAACATCTCAATCCATTCTGCTTCGCCTAACGGCGGAGGGTGTGGGCCAGCACTTTGAAGGCGGCTTCGGCCAGCAGTTGACTCGGTTTGCGAGAGGTCAACGTCGAACCCATCGTCCGTTTCAAGGCGCTGAAAAACGATTCCACCGCCCACCGCGAACCATAACCCTTCCGTTCCAGATATTTCCCGCTCATCCGGCTCCGCCAAAACCCGCTCCGAGTTCCATCCGCCCGTTGTCTGGCCGGTTTGATCACGCTTTCCGCGCCCCAGTCCAACCGGCACTGGTCATGCACCCATTCGGCATCATAACCCGCATCCGCATACAACTTCGCCGGCAACGTTGCTTTACTGGCTTTGGCCATCAACTCCCTGGCTTGGCGCTTGTCGTTGCCCGGCCCCCAATCCAATACCAAGCTCAACGGCAGCAAGCTCCCGCACAGCACAATCGTGGACACTTTCACCCATTTGCGCCGTGTCCGCCCCGCTCGGCTCTGAAAATGCGCGCTGGCCGTCGTCGTCTCCAAGCCCGTCGCGTCCATCGCGGCGGAGGTCTTCGCAAACTTCGGCCCGCCCGCCGCCCGCCCAATCGTCCAGATCATCGCATCGGCAATGGCCAGCACCCGGCTGCGCGCGCTAAACTTCTGGAGCGTTGTGTAGTGCGGCAGCTTGTCCTGCATTCCCAACGCTTCCCGCAGGTTCGGGCTGACGGACAGCAGCTCCAACACCCCGCGGTAAGTGGTCTTCAAATACGCCCGCAGGATCAGGCAGCCCATCAACTGACGCTGCGTGAAATCATGCCGACTGCGCGCCGAACCATAATCGGCCAGATGCTTCCCGCCCAGCCGCATCGCCAGTTCCGCCACCCGTTCCACCGTCGCTTTCTTCGCCACTTTCTCGCTCATCCCTTCACAGACGCACCGGAAATTAAAAGGTTTCTACAAAGCAATGACAGAACAAATTATTTTGAGCAAGGAGAACACTGTCGGCCAATAACGAGTGATGCCGCGACATTTCTGCGCGGATTTGTCTGAAAAACAGATAGCTGGATGAAAAAGCGGATTAAGAATTCATGGTTTTGGCGCACCGGCTGTCCCACAGGATCAGCCA
>Ga0224554_1000405_pt1 | contig 36563 bp, 34 predicted proteins | sample 714S22024metaG_FD_180666 | JGI IMG/M metagenome (GOLD analysis project Ga0224554, IMG submission 180666) | Peat soil microbial communities from Stordalen Mire, Sweden - 717 S2 20-24 | ecosystem: Environmental > Terrestrial > Soil > Wetlands > Peat | place: Sweden: Norrbotten County, Stordalen... | reverse complement strand
ATTTTTGATTTTTGAACGATTTTTCGGGGCGCAATCTCCATGTCGATAGCAGTGCCGCTGCGCTAAAACGCCTGAAAAATAAGAGTAATTTTGAGGTCCCGCTCCGAATAGCTGGACACCAGTGCGCAGGAGCGTCGCCCTACCGGATTTGGAATCGAGGCAAAGGAGTCGAGCCAGAGGCTCGACGCTACAACATTTTGCCCTACCGGATTTGGAATCGAGGGAAAGCGGACGGCTCGGCGAGCCGTCCCTACCATGTATTCCGCCCCCCCCCCGTATTTGAATCAAAGAATCAGTTCGCAGCCTTCGCGGGCGGCTTCGATCAGCAGGTTGGAGCCCTGGCGCGCCGCCATTTGGCGGGCCCGCGCCACCATGCGGGAAACCTGTTCATCCGAGTGGTCCGGATCATGATGAAAAAGGAAGAGGCGCTTGACGTTGGCGCGCAAAGCGAAGGCAACGCTATCCTCCACGCAACTATGACCCCATCCGACGTGCTTTTCGTATTCGGTGGCGTCATACTGCGAGTCCAGGATCAACACGTCCGAATCGCGCAAGAATTCAATCAGGGCACTGTCTTCGGGGGTCGGCGTTTTTCTTTCCTGGTCTGGCGCCATGGTGGCCGCGCTGTTCCAATCGTCGCGCAGCCGGTGGTCCAATTCCAGGTCCGGCAAATAAGAAATCGAGCCTCCGGGAGTGAAGATGCGGTAGCCGGTGCAACTGCCGGGATGATTCAAAAGATGGGCGCGGACCGGCACTTGGTTGACGTGGAAGTTCAGTTCGCGCAGTTCCCGGATGGCAATGTGGCCGGGCATTTGGCGCATGGTGATGGGGAAATAAGGGCTTTCCATTTGACCGGAGAGAATGCTTTGCAGGCCCTGGGTGGCTCCTTCATAACCATAAATCGTGACCTGGTTTATTGGATTGTAGGCGGGAAGGAAAAAGGGAAAGCCCTGGATGTGGTCCCAGTGGGTGTGGGTGATGAGCAAATTCAAGTGCATGGGCTGCGCTTTGAATTCCTTGACCAGGGCCAGTCCCAGAGGCCGCAGCCCCGAGCCGGCGTCCAAAACAATGATCTCCGAGCCGACGCGCACTTCGACGCAAGAGGTGTTGCCGCCGTAGAAAACAGTCTCCGGGCCGGGGCTGGGAATGGAGCCGCGCACCCCCCAGAACCTGAGCCGGACGCCGCCATCGCTCTGTCCGACCCCGACGGCGGCAGTGTCCGGCTGCCTGGGGCGTGGAGCCGTGCCAAAGCGCTGCAGGAGCTTGTCCAGGAAAGGGAAGGCGACCGGCTTTACCCAATACTCGTCCGCGCCCGCTTCCAGCGCATTGATCCTGTCGATGGCATGTGCGCCGCCAATGACAATAACAGCCGGCCCGGCGGCTTGGCTGGCCTGGTGGCTGCGGAGATCGCGGCAAAACTGAAACCCATTGCAACGGGGGGCCAGCAGGTCGCACAGGACAATTTCGGGTTTGTGATGCAGGGCCAGTTCCAGTCCGCGCCCGCTGTCGGAAGCGTCCAGAAGAGACCAGCCGCGCTTCTCCAGCCACGGCGCCAGTTGACTGCGAAAAGCCTGATCGTTATCGATGACCAAAATCGTTTTCATGCCGGCGGGGGCATTCTTTCCGTTTCCCCGGAAGAACACAAGGCTTTGGTTGACAATAAAGTATAAAAGGTTGGCTTGACCGAATGGGCGGGAACCTGAAAGATGGGGTGTCTGACGGCGGTTTCGCCCGCCGGGGTAAAGTAATTATGAACAAGATTCGAAGCATCGTTTTTGCGGCAGCAGCGGCATTGCTGATGAGCACCAGCGGCCTCCACGCGCAAACCTCCATTCAACGGCTCTCTTTCTCCCTGCTCGGAGAATATCAAACCAACGTGTTCAACACCAATTCCGGCGCGTCCACCAGCGAAAACAGCTACATTCGCAATATCCTCATCGGCTCCGGCAACGTGGTCAAGGCGATCGCGGTGGATTTGGAGGGGACAAACTGGAGAAACTGGGCCGGGGCGAGTTTGGTTCGCGAAGTTAATTTGACCAATGGAAACGAGGGCATATTTCTGCGCCTCAACGGGCGCCAGACCAATGTCTCCAGCTTTTTTGGCGGGAGTTTTTCCAACAATTTCACGGGCGAATTAACCAACGCGTTTCCCGCGTTGAATCCCAATCCCCCCGAGGCCGTCGTCTTCACCAATATCATCACGAATATCGTGACCAATGGCCCGGCCACGAACTTGTTTACCAATGTAATCACCAACGTGTTTACCAATGCGCTCAGCAATGCTTTTGACAATGGTTTAAGCAATGGTTTCAACCTCGACACTCCGCTTGTCCACGGGACGCTCCACATGTCCGATTCCACCGACACGACCAATATCACCACGACGGGAGGGCTTTATTTTATTTCGCTGAACACGACGAATCTCAAATTCAACCTGATGGCGGTTGGCAACGGGTCCGTCACCAAAGTGGGCGGCGCCATCGAAGGCGCGAACTACGAGCGCGCCATCGAGTCGCAAGTCCTGGGAACTGCCGGAGCCTTTTATCTCAACACAACGACCAATATCTTTGATGCTGAGGGCGACGCTCCTGTCTATTTGACCGGAGTGCTGCGCGGGAACTTCAGCACCGGCCAGCCCTGGTTTAATGCCACAAATTCGCTGCCTTGAGGCGGGTGGGGGGAACCGGGGGCTGGAGAATTGGCTGTTCGACATGGATTCGAACCATGTAATTGCGTTGTTTCGTCATTATTCGTAGTTGCTTCCCGTTGCACTTTCGTGCGGTTGAGTGCTTGTGTTGATGCGACATTTTCCCTCATATTGCAAGGGTTTTATTGCATCTTGGTGCAATAATTGGCAGAAAAACGTGTGTCACCGCGTGTCGCTGTGTCGTAATTGTGTCGCAATCGAAACTGGCCTCTTTCTGTGTCGGATTGTGTCGCCTGATGCAGGGGGCTGTCTTTCCGTTGGCTCACCAGTCGAAACGCCGCTCCTGAGCCAAATACGCGCAAAGGCGGCCTGTTCTGGAAGGCAACGCAAGAGGCGTCTCGACAGATTTTCCTGTCGTGTCGTCCTAGAACACGCCGTATAAAACTCGACATCAAGCTGACCATAGGGGAAACTGCGACCATGATTGCTTCGCAATGTGCCGATCCTGACCTTCGGCTCAAGGAGTGGAATTCACACATCGAAACTCAATTAAAACAGGAACCGTCCGGAGTTTTGTGGCTTCTAAATGGCTTGGCCGCGCTGGATTGCAATTTGCTCCAGAAGGAAATCCATCTGATTCCGAAACTCAATAATCCCAATCCAAACCTGTTATCGCCTGTTGAGCGCATCAATTATTATTTCTACTCCGCACTATGGGTTCTCGGAGCTTACGAGGTCGTGCGGACTATCCACCATCGATTGCGCAACCACCCCGACCCCACCGTTAAAAATTCCCAACTTTGTGTCCGCTTCGGGAAACTAAAAAAAGAATTCGGGCGCGTCCGCATGCCTTTAGCCAAGTGCGAGCCACAACATAATTCCCCTCAAGATACCGGGGCTGCGTTGCCAGGCTTCGACCCAGTTTTGGGTGCCGCATGGACATTAGCATCCGGCGAATCCGTTGCGCGACGTCACCTCTCCGACAGTTTTTTGCAGCTACTGCATGATTGGCAGCACTTGTGACGAAACAAACTTGGCCTATGAACAACGATGTCCATTACAAGTCTCTCCGGGTGCGGGAAGACGGGTTTTCATGGCGAGACTCGATGTATAGTTTTGACGATGTGATCAGCTTGTATTGGTTTCGGAAGAATACGACGGTTAAGATGAACTTTTTTAAGACGCATACGCTCTATGACGCTTGGCTCAAAATTTTTACACAAGACGGCAGAAAAATTGAAATTCACGCTCATGAAAGCGACAGTATTTACGCAGCAGTTCATGAGCACATTTGCGGCACTGATACGCCGAAGGGTGCCTGTATCCATTTACGTGAGGCTTACGACGTGCTTGCGAACAAAACTTCTCCCCGTCGATTTAACCCGTATCTTTCCCAATTGACGGAAAAGCGGCATTTCCGCTACGCCAGCGTAGAGTTTTGGGACGATGGTCGGATAGCAAGCGGCAAAAAGCATTTTGAAATAAGCAAGTGTTCTGTAAATCGGTATCCGTTCTGTGTCACCTTCAGCCCAAGCGATAAGACCCAAACGGGTTTGTTACAGCGCATGTGGTCAGGGCCAACGAAAATCGCCGTGGAAACTACAACGGACGGGGACATATTTTTCGCCCTTTTACTGAAAGTTTACGGCTTGCGGTGGGACAAGTGATGCTTTGCGCTTGCCCTTGCCGCCACTCGCGGCGGCTGAGAGCGAGTGATGCCCCGTCTGACTTCTCAACGTCCGCGCCAGCGGATAACCAAAACTGACACCCTAAGAGCCGTCTTTTCTCCCGGCTTCAATTTTCTGGTGGTGATGGCGGGGGATTCCATGTTGCGGCGGGGCGAGGGGCGCAAGCTGGAAGTCCGCGACTTCACGACCAGACTGATTTCGGGGGCGGAATGAGTGCGGCGGTTTTACGGAGCAAGCGAGCGGCAAGGGGGGAGAGCGCAGCCGGAGCAAAAGCCGTCGCTCTCAGGACGCGGGGGAAAATTGTGTAGGCGTCTGCCGAAACTCATTGCCCTTGTGGAAGTTCATCTGGGGGGCGCAAATAGCGAGGGCGGGATGGTTTGATCGCTCTGCCGCCTTAAAGGGTTGCCTCTTGGCGTTGGCAGCGACATCCTCCGTCTCAATGCGCGAACAACCTGTTGATTATTATTAGACGAAGAAAAGCCATGCTCACACTATCACCAAAGAAAAAGAAGGCTGCGGTCGCGATGTTCCTGCAATACTATTTCTGGTCGTTTAGTTTTATCGTTTTTCACCGCGACCTCGATCCTTTGTTTTCTCATGCTGTATTGAAAAAGTGGCATGGCATCGCGCAGAACGCCCATTTTTGCTCATCGATTATGGCATTCCGCATTCTGAATGAGTTTTTTCGCCGGTCTGACTGTCATGAAGATATTCGAGCGCACCATTTTGGTTTCCATTCGCGGGGGCAGTTCATCCAGCAGCGTGAGATTGATAGAGTCAGTAAGATTTTCATGCACGCATCATACGGGTCGCTGAGACTTCGCCGACCGGATTGGAATATGGTAGATTGGCAGCGGCGTCTCACGAGGAGAGCGATTCCGTTTCTCAAGTTCCTTCGAGATACGCATTTCAAGCGTTCATCAGATGTAAAAGGGGAAATCGATCAGTATTTGTCGATGACCACGGAACTGATGCGCTACGCTGAGAAAATCGCAGCAAGGAAGATCAATGCGTCTGCCACCTAAAAACCTAACAACTCAAAGGTTGCCTGACATTCCATGAGGCCAGTCCAGAGCGGCAAGCTTTGGCGGCATCCAACCGGCGCACGGTTGGGCAGGGTTCCAAGGGATGCAATCCTTTGGGCCGGGATTCGCAAGGGCGGCTGCCCTTGCGCGGCGGTGCAACCGCCCATAAGCGGGGTTCCAAGGGAACGGCTTTGGAGTCCCCTCGGCGCGGATGTTGCTCTTGCAACATATAACCGCGCCCATTATACTCTTTTCCATCCCCACTCCCAAAACGGGCGGTTCTGCTCTGCGGGTTCCACTTGTTCGGTTTTCAGGCCAGGAACCACAGAATCGAAAGGCGATTCACTTGGAGCCGGAGGTGAACCCGGGGCGGATGCGGACTGGACACGGATAGTTTACGAACACGGGCTGGATGCGGACATTCGCGGCTATGGTGTGGCCTGGGTATGGTCAAAAACTGGTTGCGGACACAGTCGAGGCGCGGACATGGACTATTTTCGGACTGGACGCGGTCGCGGCCTGGGCACGGCCCCGGACCGGACATGGACTGACCGAGGCTGCGGACATCGGCGCGGCCATTTTCCCGGACAGATTGCGATTTATCCGCGTCCATTGCGCGGACGCAAAAACCTCGTTTTGACGAGGAGTAAGGCTTGTGCCGTCCAAAACCGGTAGGTTGCACCCTTGCGAATGCCAATCCACTGCCGATCAGGTAAGAACCGATTTGCCTGCTTCGCGGATGCGATTGGACAGATTGAGAGGACACTTTGCGTGACAGCCGTGTTTGAAATCCTGCGTGTGTGACACAGCCGCCCTGTCGCTGCTTCGCATAAAGTCTTCTTTGCATGAATGGTGAACCGAAAGATTTTTTGAGCGTCATGCCGCCTGGCCGTGAGGACGTGCGGGACAGTGGCATCCGCGCCGAACATAACCAAACACCGGCACGCGAGGCTGGTTTCATAGGCGAAAAACAACTGCTGGCAAGACTGCCAATCAGCCGCCGGACTTTGGGCAACTGGAAAGCGAGCGGGATTCTCCCTTATATCAAAATCGGCAGACGTTGCCTGTATGACTGGGCGAGCGTGCAAGGCGCTCTCCTGCGCCGACAGAGGGGCGGGCAGTGAGCACAGAAAGCCAAGAGTTCATCGTTCCCGGATTCTGCGGCGGTTTGCAGCCGGAACTTTATCTTCCGGCCGCGTGTGAAAACCGATTTCGCGGCGCGGCGGGTCCGTCGGTGTCATCAGTTCTTTCAGGGCTGCAAAGACCTCTTCCATGTCTTGATCGTTTGCCACGGCCTTCCGTTCCAACGCTTCCACTTTGCGCGCCAATTCATCCACAGAAAGCAGCATTCCGCGCATACGGATAAAGGCGCGCATGATTTCAATATTGACAGCGACGGCGCGCGGACTGCGCAGAACGCTGGACAGCATGGCGATGCCTTCCTGGGTGAAGGCGTAGGGCATATGACGCCGGCCACCGTGGAAACTTGAGGTTCCAAATTGGAACCTCAAGTTTGCAAACTCCTGCCGTGTAAGCTGATACATGAAATCCTCTGGAAACCGCTCACGGTTGCGCTGAAAGGCTTTATTCAGATTCTTGGTGGCAACTCCGTAAAGTTCCGCCAGATCAGCGTCCAGCATAACCTTGTGTCCTCGAATCAAATGAATCCGGCTTTCAATGGCTGCGAACGGAACGGGCTTGGCGTATTTCGGCATAAGTGTTTGTGTCAGACATTGGCGGTCGCCGTCAATGAAACAATGTTGGCCGCGCGGTCTGGTTGGACGTTGAACCACTTTTCCGCCTCGGCTTTCGTGGCCAGCCCTTTGTAGTTTTTGTGAACCATTCCCGGAGAGTTTCCCGCTTCCGCCGCCGTCAAATTTTCGTTGGCGTTCAAGGCAAAATGGAAGCTGACAAAACCGTGACGCAACCCGTTGCGCCGGGCCGGAATCTTTACGGAGTCGCGCAACGCCCCGAATTCATCATGGAAAAGGCAAAGACTTTTCTGCCATATCAGGCCAGAACAGGCGCGGTAAGGTTCCATCCATCCGGCCAAAGCCGGGCAGATTGTGACAAGGCGGCGCGAGCGCGTCTTGCTCTTGGTCTTTGATATTTCGATAGCTCTTGGACTTGGCGTAGATGGTGGCGAGGACTTGGCCCCGGTGTCGGATGCGTTTTGGGAATCGCATGTTCTCCGTTTCGGAATCGGGCGTTTTCTGTGTCGTTTCTGTGTCGCCGACGCCAATAATGTCAGTTTCCCTAGTAAAATTGGCTGTCCGACATGGATTCGAACCATGACAAAGGCCTCCAAAGGGCCTTGTGCTACCGTTACACCATCGGACAACGGTTGCTTAACCTACCGTGCCCCCATCGGCCTGTAAATGGAAAATGAGGGGACTGAAGCCCTAAACATTAGCGATATGCTGAAAAGTTCACTGAATGGGTGAACGCGCCGAAAGGGCGAGTTCCGTCGGCGGGACGCCAACGGATGCGACCGGGACGGTCGCGCTCCCCGAGAAGTCGCTAATGATTCGGGCTGAAGGAAGAGTTGACACGCATCCCGGCCGGCTTGTTTTCATAACTTCAGCCTTAAGCCTTTACCACGGCCGTCCAGCATTTGCCGCCGAATTTGGCTTTGAAACCGTCTTGCAGGCGTTCCGCCGCCTCCTTCGCTTCCACCAACGCGAACGTGCTTGAGCCGCTGCCGGACATCAACACGGCCCAGGCGCCGTTTTCGCGCAGGAACTCCTGGAATAACTCGAGAAGCGGATACTTGCGCAGGGCGGGCGCTTCAAGCGAGTTGTAAAACTCCCGTCCCGCGCGCTTGTGGTCGCCGGCGCGCAGGAGGGCCGCCAGACTTGCGGCGCGGCCAGCCCGGCCGTTTTGCGCTTCGGGAAAGCGGGCCAGTTGCTGGTAGGCCCATGCCGTGGATATGCCAAAACCGGGATGGATCAACACAATGTGCGCCGACCGCAGCGCGGGGAAGAATTCGAGCGGCTCAAGGATTTCGCCGCGTCCAGTGGCCAGCGCCGGACGGTTCTGCAAAAAAAACGGGATGTCGGAGCCCAAGGCGGCGGCCATGTCGCGCAAGGTTTCCGGAGCCAGGGGATGGCCAAAGAGTTCGTTCAGGGCCAGGAAGGTCGCGGCCGCGTTGCCGCTGCCGCCGCCCAAACCGGCGGAGATGGGGATCCGCTTGTCCAGATGGATTCGAACGCCTTCCTTTATTCCGGTTTTTTTTAGAAAGAGCGCGGCGGCGCGGAAGACAAGATTTCTGGCGTTTACCGGGAGAATCGGGTCGTTGCAGGTCAGTTTTATGTTGTGACCGCCCCGGTCGAAGCTCAACCGGTCACAAAGGCCCACCGGATGCATGAGGGTTTCCAATTCATGAAAACCGTCGGGACGCTTTCCCAGAATGTTAAGGAGAAAATTGACCTTGCAGAATGATTCCTTCTCAAGCATCAGCGGATAGAACGCGCGAAGCATTGCCGGAGCCGGGCAACGTCCGCAAGATTCCGGCCCTTTCCTCTAGTTGTCGAATACGCGGAACCGGCTGCCTGGAATATAGGGCGCTATGTCGCCCCCGGCAAAACCCAACGAAGTGTCCGGTTGCAGAAAGATATCGGTGCGCCAGTCCGGGGTGTAGCTGTCGGGATAAACGGGGTCCGCGGGATGAAACATCGGGCCGTAATCGCCGTCGCGGCCATTGGGAATGGGGAAGGTGAGCACTTCATAAAGTCCAGCGCCGGTTCGGGCAAAACTGCGATCGATGCCGTGGAAGAAACCAGTGGTGCTGCCTCCGTACCCCGGAGAATCAAATATGGCCGCTTGTTCCATGGACCGCTGGAGTTCGCCCATGCGGGCAAATTCCACCAAGTTGTTCAGGCCGCGGCCGAGTTTTTGCTCCGGGCCTTGCGGACCGGCGCAGCCGGCCAGAAGACTGGAAACAGTGATCAATGATAAAAAATAAAAAAACTTGGTGCGCATATTTAAACTCTTTCGGTTACACTAAACGCGCGGCGGCGGGCTTGTCCAGTTTTTTTATTTCAAAATCAAACATTAATCGCCGCCTTCTTCGCCTGCCGCTGTTTCTCCTTCCGCTCCCAGTACCAGGCGATCCAGACGGCGACTTCAAAAAGCAGTTGCAAGGCGACCGCCATGATGACCTGGGTGAACGGTTCCGGCGTGGTGAGGAGGGCGCCCAGAATCAGGTTGCCCACGATCATGTAACGCCGCATGGCCTTGAGTTTGCCATAGTTGAGCAGGCCGATTTTTACAAGGGCAAGCAGGACCACCGGCAACTCAAAACCCAGTCCCATCCCCAGCATGAATTTGACCACGAACCCAAAATAATCCTCCGCCTTCCAGATTTGCGATGAAACGCCCATTAATTGCGAGGCCAGTTCGGCAAATTTGAGCGCGGGCGGCATGATCACAAAATAGGCGACCGCCAGGCCGGCCAGGAACAACACCGTCCCAAACCAGAAGGCGCGCAGGAAATATTTTTTTTCGATGATTTTCAGCGCCGGCATGACGAACTGCGCGATGAAATAGAGCACAAAGGGCGACGCCAGGATCAATCCGCCAAAAAACGCCAGGTGCAAGGCGGATAAAAACGGGGCCGACGGCCCCATATAGACAAGCTGGGGGCCGGTTGATGCGTCGTCACTTTGCCCGGGCACCCGGCGCAGGGCCAGAAAGGTATTGGTGCCGACCGTGACCGGCTCCAGTTGTACGGTGACTTCGTGGTTGGTGCCGAGGTTCAATGAGCCGATCTGATTGCCGGCAAGTTGAACAGGCTCAAGCGACTTCGAGCCGAGGCGCAGATGAAGGACTGTGTTGGTGTTCTCCGGCATCAAGATCAAACGCCGGTGCTCGGCCCGCTTCAAAGGCCAGGTCAGGATGTTGACCAGTTGGGGAACAGCGAAGAGGCAGACCGTCATGCCCAGAAAGGTGGCCGCGGCGCTCTTGATGAGCATCCAACGCAGGTCTTCGAGATGCTCGAGAAAGGATTTTACAGCGCCACCTTCGCCATCCTCGGGTTCCGGCTGAAGTTCCTCGCTCGGTTCCGCCATGATCCAGGGTTGCCGAACCGATCAAGCTTTGGGCACGGTGGAGGGCGGATTAGCGGGGGTGGTTTCGGGCGTTGCAGGCGCTACGACCTGTTTGGCGGGCGGCGCGGGCGGCGGCTCCTGATTCATGGCATTTTGAAATTCATTGGTCACGTCGCTGGACGCCTTCTTGAACTCCTTGATGCCCTGGCCCAAACCCTTGGCGAATTCAGGGATTTTCTTGGCGCCAAAAAGGACCAAAATGGCGACTAGGACAATGATCAACTCGCCACCGCTTAACCCCAAAACTGCTAAGATTGTGTTCATAAAATATGCTTTCCTGTCCTTCAGAAGAAAGTACCCCACCCGAGACCAATAGTAAAGGCCCAAAAAAGCCCAAAACACCCCCGCTGCCGGAGAACTCGCCGACTATTTCGGCGTTACAAGAACCAAGTCAGCGCGGCGATTTTGTTTCCAAGCGGCTTCGTTGTGGCCGGTTTCGACAGGTTTGGAGAAACCGTAGCTTACGGTTTTGATCCGTTGCGGATCCATGCCGAGGTTGGCCAGGTATTCGCGCACCGACAGGGCGCGCCGCTCTCCCAGGGCCAGATTGTACTTCTCGGTCCCACGCTCGTCGCAGTTGCCCTCGACGATCAATGCGTCGGAGTTATTCCCCTTAAAATATGTGGCCACGTCTTGCAGCTTGCCTTCTTCCGACGCTTTGACGGACGATTTGTCGAAATCGAAATAGACGGTGTCGGCTTTGAACTTTTCCCGGTCTTCATTATGGGGGCCGTTGAGGAGATCGGCAAATTTGCCGTTGGCGCTCATTGCAATGCCCTCTCCATGGTTGGCGGGGGTGGAAGTGACGCCGCCCTCACCGGGCATGGCCGTGCCTGAACCCACACCCTCATTCTGGCCTTGCTGATGTTCCATGCCTGGAATTGGCGTGAGAGAGGTTGGTTTGCGGTGGCAGCCGCTGGCCAGCAACGCAGTGGTAACGATGAATACGCCGAATAAACTTAAATTTTTCATTTTATTGTTAGTTCTCCAAAAGAGCAGTTGTTCACCTTGCCCATGAAGGCTCCGAACAGCTCCCCGATAATTGTCTTATATCTTTGACGTGTTTCGTCGGCACGTCAAGCAAACATAAAACCCGCCTGTCGTTTCTTCGCTGCGTGAAAATGATCGTGCGGGAATTGGGCGCCCAGCACGGGTCTTCACCAGCAACCAATTTTTCTGCCTCGCCTCCACCAGCCGGCATCACACATATGCTGAAGTTGCCGCTGCCGATGGTGAACGCGATCTTGCTGCCATCGGGCGACCAGTCCGGCGCCGTCAGGTTGCCATAAACTCCGCTGACATGCACCGGCACGGGTGTCCCGCCGTCGGCGCTGATCTTCTGCAAAACGGCCCGGCCGCTCCGGCAGACAAAGCAAATTTCCCGACTGTCGGACGACCAGCAAGGACAGGAGTCCTCCTCGCGGGTATGGGTCAATTGTTTGAGATGCCCACCGTCGCTGTCGCAGACATATAAGTTGGGGCTGCCGCTTTTGCTCAGGATCATGGCCGCCTTCCGCCCGTCGGGCGAGATTTCCGCGCTGCAATTCAGGCCGGGATAGCCGGCAAAGAGCTTGCGCGCGCCGGTGGCCAGATTGTGTTCGAAGATTTGCACAGTGTTGCGAGTCATCCACGAAGTGTAGAGCAACGCATGTCCGCCCGGGAACCAGGACGGCGCTTCCACCAGCGCATTATCATGAGTCAGCACCACCGGGTTGTTGCCATCGAAATCAGACACGCAAATTTCCGTCGAACCGCCGCGCGACACGCGGAAGGCGATTTTGGTTTGAAAAATGGGGGAAGACTGGCGCAGTTCCTTGATGATGTCATTGGCGAAGGCATGGGCCTGCGAGCGCGTGTTGCCGCCGGCGTAGGCCCGGAGAAAGATGGGGCGCGGCACCCCGGCCTGCGTGAGACTGCCTTCCACCCGCCCCTCGTTCTTGCCGCTGATGAGGTAGTCCGCCGGCTCGCTGACTTCGATGCCCAGCACAGAAAGGTCAAACTTTAAAACCGACTCTGCCTCCCCTGAAAATCCGGTGATGGAAACCGGAATGAGATGGCTGGTCTGTTTGGTAATTTGAATGACGTCCTGTGCTCCCGCCTGGAAAGTCAGGGCAAGAATTCCCGCCAGAATTATTTCGTGTCGTATTTTCATCCAGATGCTTCTTTTGCCTCCAAGTTAAAACGGATTAAAAAACTGCGCTGCTCGTCATGGGCAGTGGCGGGAAACGGCGGCAATTTCGTGACCGCCCGCAACACTCTGCCCACCGATTTGTCCAACGCCGGTTCGCCGGATTTGTTGACGATTTCCGCCGAAATGATTGTGCCATCGCGCGCCACGACGATTTTGGCGTCGGTACCCGCCAGTTTGTTCGCGACGCTGTCCGGAGTGTTCCAGGCGTGGTAATAGACGTTGTAAACAACAGTTTCATAGCCGGCAAAGGCTTCCCCGCCACCCTGCCCGGGCATGTCCACGACCGTCCCCTGCGCCCCGCTGTTTTTCACGCCTGAAGCCAGGGCGTCCAAAGACTCGGCAATCTCCCGGCGAAGGCGGCTGGCTGCGGCGCGCGAGGAGGAGGCGGCTGCTTCCGCACTGGCGGTTTCTGACGCTTTTGCACTCTTCTTATGGGTTACGGAGGAAGCCGGGGTATAGTCAGGATGAATCTCGTGAGGCTTGTGGGCCGGTTTCGCCTCGGTCTCCCTTTCAATCGCCGGCTCCGGCGAAATCTCTTTTACCACATCTCTCGGCTTGGGCCGCTCCACCATTTCCGCGGCATGCGCCGGCTCGACAGGTTGCGGCGGTTGGACGGCGGGAGGCGCTGGCTGGGGCTGCTGGACCGCAGGCGCCGGGGGTGCCGCGGGTTGCGCCGGCGCGACCGGTTCAGGGCTTCCGCCTCCTGCGCCCGGTTCGTCCAGAATCTTGGACGGGATCATGGTCAAAATCTGCATGTCCTTCGTGGCAGGCTGCGAGCGGAAGGCGGAACCAATCACCAAAATGATCCCCAGCAGGCCGTGCATGCAGGCCGAAAACAGGAAACACTTTTTTTGCAGGCGCGTCATTGGTGTTCGGCGGCAGGGGCCGTCTTGGCGGAGAATTGGGTGATGTGATTGCGCAGACAGGCGTCGAACACCGCGATGACATAGTCCCAGGGCGTGCGTTTGTCGGCCCGGATATCGACGATTAACTTGTGGTTCTGCTGATAGGCCACGGACAAATCCGTCTCGAGCTGGCGCAGGGAAGCGTGCCGTCCCTGGTAGAGATATTCGCCGCGGGGCGTGATTTCGACCAGGCGGATGTTGCGGCGGTCGATGGAGCGTGTATCCGGCCCGCCCACATTTCGCGGCAGTTGCAGATCGATGTTCTGCTCCAACAACGGCCGGGTGATGACGAAAATGATTAATAGCACAAAGGCCAGGTCGAGCAGCGGCGTGATGTTGATCTCGCTCAACGTCACCAGCGAATTGCGTTGCGAGAACCGTCTCATTCTTCCTTCAGATATTCTGTTTCCATTTTGGACACCAGGTCTTGCGCGAAATTATCCAGCTCGACTGTCCGGACGCGCAAGGTATGCACAAGGAAATTATAACCAAACATGGAGGGAATCGCCACCAGTAAACCGGCCACAGTGGTGATTAACGCCGCGGAGACGCCGGGCGCCATCGTCGGCAAATCCGCCTTGCCGGCCTGTCCCACCATGGCAAACGTATCCATGACTCCCCAGACGGTGCCGAGCAATCCAATGAAGGGCGCGCCGGGCGAGACGGTCGCCAGCAGGATCAAGCCGGATTCCAGCTTGAGCGACTCGCGGGCCACGGCCCCTTCCAGGGTGCGCTTGATATGTTCCATCCCCTTGAGCGTGATGAACTTTTTGCGCGCCTCCCCGCCTTCGGCCTTGAGGCGGGCATCCATTTCCACGCAGCCCTCCTGATAAACGGCGAACATGGGACAGCCATCCACTTGCAGGCGGCGGTCAAAAATCCCCAGCACGTGTTCCTGCGCCTTGTATTCGGATTCGAAGTATTGGTTGAGCTGTCTGGCCCGGCGCATTTGGAGGGCCTTGGAAACCATCATGTACCAGGCAAAAACGGACGCAATTGCCAGCACGAAAATGATGGCCCGGCCCACATCGGTGGCCCGGTTCCACACAAACTGCAATTGAGTCATTGCAAAAAAGCAATAAGGAGCGCTCATTAAAAATAAATGCGGCAGCCATCAGGCTGCAGCGCGTCTTGGCGAAACGTGGAGGAGTGAAATGGTCAAAATTTTCACGTATCGCCAAATGTTCCGACCATCTGGGGCGAATTTTAGGCCAAACCCGCCTTTTGGCAACGATATTTCGCAAAATCTTTTGCGCCCGAGCAGCCTTAAATTAAAAGACACCGAAGGGGGAGAAGGAGGGAAGGCCAAAATGGTCGTTGACTCATGGGGAAAAAGACACCCAAAAGACTTGTGACCAACGCAAAGGGCAAAGGACGCGAAGACACAAAGGTTTTTGACCCACCGTCGCCCGGACGCTATGGCGGACGGGGCAGGATTGACAGGATTAAACATGGATGTGTAAGGAATGCCAAACTAGCGGCGTCATTTTGCCTTAGGTCCCGGAATCGGCGCGCGGACCCAGACCCGATAGATTTGGCCGGTGCGCCCGGCATCGGCAAAGGGTACGAAATCCGCTGTCATAGGCTTGGGCCGTTGCGGCGAATAAATCACGGTCCTGCCTTCCAGCACTGATCCACTTTCCAGCGTGAAGGCCGGTTGTGCAAGGCTTGCCAAACCAATTTCCGAAGCCGGCGGCAGGCCGGGATTCATTCCTTCGTCGTAGGCGAGGACGAACGGCCCCCATCCCAGCGCCACCTTTCCCTCGTTGTCATGTTCTCCGGTGACCACTCGCGCAGCCACGGTGTAGCGCAACTCCAAGTGGTCTCCGTTCTGCCAATCGCAGGCGGGGATCAGAACCCAACCGTCGTCGCTGGCCGGCAGGGCAAGCTTCTTCCCGTTGAGCCGGCCACGCAGCGGAATGGCCCAGGGCGCGGCGCGTATTTTCACCGCGAAATGGGCCGCGTGGCTCAAATTGAAAGTAAAATGTGATTCGCCCCGGCGCGGAAACTCGCTCTGCTCCTGCACCGTCACGAGCGCACCCCCGAGGTCCACGGACGCCTGCGAAGTTTCAAATGTGCAGATCACCAGGGCGTCAGCGCCGCCTGACTGAGTTTTGAGGTAGGCCGTTTGCGGGGCCATGGCCATGCCGCGCGGGCCGCTGGAGTGGCAGCAGGTGATGCCGGAATCGTATGGCTTGGTCCCTTCGAGCGGCGTGTAATAGCACCAATCATCGCCACGAGGATTCTGCGCGGCGGCGAGGTGATTGTACATCGATTTCTCCAGTTCATTGGCAAATTTGGCCTCGCCCGTCAGCCGAAGCAATTGCAGGTTCAATTGCATCCAAGTCACGGTAACGCAGGTTTCACAAATGTTCGCCGCAGTCTGGTTGGGCAGGACGTAGTCCGGCTGAAATATCTCCCCCGCGCTGGCGCCGCCGGTGAGGTAGAGGCGCTTGCCCTCGATGTCCTGCCAGGCGTTGAGCACAGGTTCCAGAAATTGGCGTTCGCCTGTGGCCCGGGCTAATTCGCACAGGCCGACCAGATTGGAAAGCATCTCGTAGGCTTTGGCATCTGCGGTCTTGTTCACCTGTTTACCGGTCAGCAGACTGTGGATGATCGCCGATGCGTTGGGTTCGTCCCACGACTGGACGAGGTAACGGGCGAACTGCAGGTAGCGCCCGTCGCCCGTATAGCGGTACAGCAGCACGATCGGCTCCAGCACACTTGTCGCCGCCATGCCAACATGGGTGCCGGCGGACAGGATACTCCTTTTGCCGGGACCGAAGGTGCTGACCAGCAAATCGGCGGCTTTCCGGCAGGCATCGAGCGCGGACTTGTCGCCGGTGTATTGATAATAGGTCAGTAACCCGATCAGGCAGTACTTGTGCGACCAGACGTCCCAATCCGCGTCGGGATAAAGGCCCAGGCGTTTTCCCGGGGTGTAAGTGCCAAGGTAGCCGTCCGGCTCCTGGGTTTTGATCAGTTCGGCGGCGGCGTAGTCCAGTCGGTGGCGCAAGGCAGGATCACCGGTGTAAGCCCAAGCCAGCGCGGCCGCGTGCAGCCATTTGCCGATATGTTCGCCTATCCAAGGTTGGATGCCAGGCTTGTGTCTGAACCCCGCCAGCAACCGTTCAAGGTCCACCGTCATGAGACGGTTCGTGGCATTGGCGAGGACGCGCGCCCCGAGCCATCCATTGAGACGGATATCAGCCGGCGAAAGAATCTCCGCGGCATCCGGCATTCCGCCTGGCACGCGAAAATCCAAAGGTTGCACTGATGCCGTGAGGTTCGTCGAAACCAGGACAAAACCGATCAATGCCATTGAACCGCTCTGGAGGAAAAACTTCATATCTTACAAGTAATGCAGTTTTTGGGCGCAATTGGCAATGTTGCGGCCAGAAATTGAGATGGGTTCTTTCAACGACGCTCGTTGCACCACGGCGCGCAAGCGAACCCGACACGCCAACCATTGCACGCAGGATGCCCGATGAATAATGTTCCTTTGACGGTGCGCGGAGCTTCCGGTAGCATGGCAAGGCTCTGGAACTTCGGTTCGGGTGGGCAATATGCTGAATTTTATTATAAGGAAAATTGTCGGCTCGCAAAACGACCGGCAGGTCAAAAAACTGCGGCCGCTGGTTAAGAAGATTACCGAGTTGGAAGCCTCGCTCCAGCCGCTGTCCGACGAAGCTTTGCGCGAGAAGACGGCCGCCTGGAAGGCGGAATTGTCGCAAATCAAGGACAACGAGGAACTGGCCCGGCGGCTGGACGAAATCCTTCCGGAAGCCTACGCCATGGTCAAGGACGCCTGCCGCCGGTTGGTCGGCCAGGAAATCATCGTGCGCGACCATTCGATGAGATGGGACATGGTACCCTTTGACGTGCAGCTCGTGGGGGGCATCGCCCTGCATCGTGTGAAGATCGCCGAAATGGCAACCGGCGAAGGCAAGACGCTCGTTGCCACTCTCCCGGTTTATTTGAACGCCCTGACCGGCCGCGGCGTGCATATCGTCACGGTCAACGATTACCTGGCGGCGCGCGACGGCGAATGGATGGGCGCGGTCTATAAATTCCTCGGTTTGACAGTGGGCTGCATTCTGCACGATCAATCGCCGTTCGACCGGCGGGCGCAATACAATTGCGACATCACCTACGGCACGAACGCCGAGTTTGGCTTCGATTACCTGCGCGACAACGGGATGGCGACACGCCGGGAGGAGCAGGTGCAGCGCGGGCATTATTTTGCGATCGTCGATGAAGTGGACTCCATTTTGATCGACGAGGCGCGGACGCCGCTCATCATCAGCGGCGCGGCGGTGATTGCCGCGGACACCAAATACGACGAGTTCAAGCCCGCCATTGAGTCGTTGGTGCGCACACAGGAGAAACTGTGCGCCCGTTACATTACCGAAGCGGAGGCGTTCCTGAAAAAGCTGCATCCCGAGGACGGCTCGAATGCGCCCGCGCCGGAAACGCTCGAAAGCCAGTGCGGCCTGCTGCTCTATCGCGTTAAAATCGGCAACCCGCGTTCGCCGGGCCTGGCCAAGTTGCTGGAGAATCCGGAAAACATCCGCATGATGAACAAGGCGGAATTGGAACTGCACGCCGATCAATCCAAAAAGGCGCTCTACGCGGAGAAGGAGGAGCTTTTTTACGCCATCGACGAGAAAACCCACGAGGCCGACTTGACGGAGAAGGGACGCGTGGCAATGCGGCCCGGCGATCCCGATGCATTCCTGCTGCCGGATTTGACGGTCACGTTCCATGAGATCGATTCCGGCACGGAGGATGTGCGCAAGCGCGTCGAAGCCAAAACCAAGGCGCAGTCTGAATTCGAGATCAAGGCCACGCAGATTCACACCATCTCGCAGTTGCTCAAGGCTTACAGCCTATACCAACTCGACGTGCATTACGTGATCGAAGCCGGCAAGGTGGTCATCGTGGATGAACACACCGGCCGTCCCATGTATGGCCGCCGTTGGAGCGATGGGTTGCATCAGGCGGTGGAGGCGAAGGAAGGGGTGGAAATCGAGCGGGAAACCCAGACGCTGGCCACCATCACCATTCAGAATTATTTCCGCCTCTACAAAAAGCTGGCGGGCATGACGGGCACGGCGGAAACGGAGGCGCAGGAATTCCTCGATATTTACAAGCTGGGCGTGCTGGTCATCCCCACCAACAGACCGGTGGCGCGCAAAGACTCCAATGATTCGGTTTACAAAACGAAACGCGAAAAATTCAACGCCGTCATCAAGGAAATCACCACCATCCACAATTTGGGCCGCCCCATCCTGGTTGGCACTGTTTCGGTGGAAACCAGCGAGCAGGTGTCGCGCCTGTTGAAGCGGGCCGGCATCATCCATTCGGTTCTCAACGCGAAGTTCCACCAGCAGGAGGCGGAAATTGTCTCGCGGGCCGGCCAGCGCGGCTCGGTCACCATCGCCACCAACATGGCCGGTCGCGGCACGGACATCAAACTGGGCGAGGGCATCGCCGGCATAGGCGGCTTGCACGTCATCGGCACGGAACGGCACGAATCGCGGCGCATCGACCGGCAGTTGCGCGGACGCTGCGCGCGCCAGGGCGATCCGGGGTCGTCGCACTTTTTCATTTCGCTGGAAGACGACCTGATGCGGCTGTTCGGCTCGGACCGCATTGTCAAGGTGATGGAAAAAGTGGGCTTGGAGGAAGGGCAGGAGCTGGAGCATTTCATGCTCAACAAATCCATCGAGCAGGCGCAGAAACGCGTTGAGCAGCACAACTTCCAACGGCGCAAACGGACGCTGGAATACGACGACGTGATGAACAAACAGCGCGAAGTCATTTACGGCTTCCGCGATGAAGTGATCAACTCGACCGATGTGCGGGACCGGTTGATGGACGTCATGGAGGAAGTGGTCATCCAGCAGGTCGAGGCCCTGACATCCGACACTTCCGACCCCAAGGAGTGGAACGTCCGGCCGCTGGCTGACTGGGTCAATCTGAATTTTCCGCTGGGCATTCCCGAGGAGGAATTGATCAAGGCGGCTGTCTCGAGCAACGAATTGCCTGTGTCCGGCTCGGCCTTCGACGGTTTGAGCGCGGCGCAATTTGCCGTCTGCCGGTTCATCTGCAAGGCGACGCGGGATTCCTACGACTTGAAGATCAGTTTTGAAGATCCCACGGCGCTTAAATCGGTCGAGCGCTATACGATTCTCACGGCGGTGGACAAGCTCTGGCAGGAGCATCTTTACGGCATGGACAGCCTGCGGGACAGCATTGGGTTGCGCGCCTACGGGCAGCGCGATCCGCTGGTGGAATACCAATCCGAGGCCTTCAAGGTCTTCGAGGAGTTGATGGTCAATATTAAGACGGAAATCTGTCACAATATTTTCCGCAGCGCCTCGAGCGTGATGGCGTTCGACAAATTTTTGCGCAACATGCCGCAAAAAACCATTCACCAGGAGGAGTCCACTTTTGGAACAGGCCAGGCGGCGCCCGTCTCCGCGTCCGGCAGCAAAAATCCCAGTGACATGGTCACCGAGGCGACCGACGCCATGGCCAAGGCCCAAGCCAAGGCCAAGCCTGTGCGCAGCGGCCCCAAAGTGGGCCGCAATGATCCGTGTCCCTGCGGCAGCGGCAAGAAATACAAACACTGCTGCGGCAAAAACGGGTGACTTGATTCAACCGGGGTGGCTTTGCTGGAGGACGGCGAGGCCTTTGAGCAGGTCCAGCGCGCGGGCCAATGCGGCATCGGCAATCACGGGCGCGGCAGGTTCTTCCGGCGCGGCGATTAATGGGGAGCTTGTTGCAACCGAATCATCATCCGGCGTTTCTCCGGTGCGGCGCTCGCGCACCAATTCCGCTTCATTGGTGGGATGATGGGCCGGCTCGTTGGTTGTTGAAAGGTTGGATTCTGCCGCGGACAGATTCCTGGCTGGCGCGGGCGGATGCAGTATTTTGTAGGGATCTTCGAGGTGGGACTTTTCATCCACCAGACTTTCCTCCACTGCGATGTCCGGCTTCAAACCGCGGGCCAGCGCGGTGCCATTGCCCAGCTTGATTTCACTGGAGGCGATGCGCAGTTTTTCGCCATTGCTGAGCGAAAAGTCCTTGAAAATATTGGCTTTTCCCGCAGTCGAGCCGCCGAGCATCAATCCGATGTCCGCCTCCCGCAATGCGGCGGCCAGGGCCTCCGCCGAGCCGGCAGTTTGGGAATTGACCAGGATGGCGACAGGCCCGGCAATGGCGTTGGTTTTCCTGGTGGCATGGGCCGATCCTGTCCCCCAGTCCAACAAAGGCTGCTCGGAGTTCAGGAAGCAATCCGCCGCCGCCGCTGCTGCCGCGTAATCGTTGCCTCCGGCAAAGCGCAGATCCAGGATGACGCCCTTGATTTTCGATTTGTTGGTTCGGACGACGTCCTGGCAGGCGGCGCGCAGTTTTTCGGCAAGGCCCGGTTCGACGCTGCCGATTCGCAAATAGGCATAGGACTCATCGTAAACAGCCACCTTGCTCAAGGGGTTGGTGGCAGGCGGAATCGCCGCGCCGTTGGATTCCTCCAGCGTCACCTGGCCCGGGAACTGTTCGAGCAGGCCTTTGACGGCGGCGTGGTCCAGATCCGCCTGGCTCACTCCGTCGAGATTGGAGCGGAGCAATTGATATACCTCGTCGAATTTCGGAGGAGTGCCAGTCGGGGCGGCGCGGCCAACGGTTGCGGCGAGAAGAAAACAAAAGACAATATTTCGTGTGTTCAAGATTTTAAAGATTGAGTGTGTGTTACAGCAACGGCGCCGGCCCGGGCAAGCCACTCCAGGGCCTTGTCGGCAATATCGCGCCGATACTGCGCGCCGTCGAATTGAATTTTCCGCGCCGCTTCGTAGGCGCGGTTGCGCGCCGCGGCCAATCCATTGCCCAGCGCCGTCACCCCCAGGACCCGTCCACCGTTCGTCACGATCTGGTCCCCGGCCCGGGCCGTTCCGGCGTGGAAAATCTTTGTCTGCGGCAATCCGCCGGCTTCGGCCAATCCCCGGATCGGTTTGCCTTTGGCGCAGGAGCCGGGATAACCCGCCGAAGCCATGACGACACAAACGGCGGTTTCCGTCCGCCAGCGCAGTGTCATTTTCTCCAGGCGCCGTTCCACGCAGGCTTCGAGCAATTCTGTCAAGTCATTTTCCAGGCGCATCAGGCAGGGCTGGGTTTCCGGATCACCAAAGCGGGCGTTGAATTCCAGCACCTTCGGGCCGTCCTTCGTCAGCATGACGCCGGGATACAAAATGCCGCAAAAATCGATGCCCTCTTCCCGGCAGCCTTTCAGCCACGGCGCAACAATGCTTTTTTCGACTCCAGTCAGTTCCGCCTCCGTGAGGAACGGCGTTGGCGAATACGCCCCCATCCCGCCGGTGTTCGGGCCGGTGTCCTTTTCGCCAATCCGCTTGTGATCCTGCGCGGTGGGGAACAGGCGCGCGGTGTGGCCGTCGCACAGGGCGTGAAGGGAAATCTCCATGCCTTCCAGCAACTCCTGGATGACGATGCGCCGGCCCGCCCCGCCGAATTTCCCGCGGACCAGCATATCCTCGATGGCTTGGGAGGATTCCGCCATGTCGTGGCAAATCAACACTCCCTTGCCCAGGGCCAGCCCTTCCGCTTTCACGGCGCATTTGCCCTGCAACGAGGCGGCGAAATCCCGGGCCGCGCCGGCCTCGGAGAAGTCCGCCGCCCGCGCCGTGGGAATGCCGTGCCGGGCCATGAAATTCTGCGAGAACACTTTGGACGATTCGAATTGGGCGGCTTTTTTATTCGGCCCCCAAATGCGCAAGCCGTTCTTTTGGAAAAGATCGACGATGCCGAGATCGAGGGGATTATCCGGGCCGACCACGGTGAGATCGGGCTTGTTTTCATTGGCAAAGGCCAAAAGGCCCGGAAGATTGTCCGCCGCGATGTCCAGGCATTGGGCCGTGCGGGGCCGGCCCGCCAGTGGTTCGTCGGCGATGCCCGCGTTACCGGGCGCGCACCAGAGATGCGTCACCCGCGGCGACTGCGCGAGTTTCCAAACCAGCGCGTGTTCGCGACCGCCGGAACCGATGACCAAAATTCTCATGCCACCCGGATTCAAGCAGGAAGCGGCGGCATTGGCCAGTTTGAGTTTCTCTCAGTATGCGCTTGCCGCCATGCGGCGCGCATTGCATAAACAACGGGAAATGCCCGGAACAACATCGCCCAGTCAAAGCGCGGAGGATTACCTGGAGCGGATCGATGCCTTGATCCAGGAGAAGGGCTATGCCCGGGTGGTGGACATTGCCTCGTCATTGGGAGTCAAACAGGCCTCCGTCACCAGCATGGTGCAGAAGCTCGCCGAACTCGGATACCTCAACTACGAAAAATACCGCGGCCTGATCTTGACGGACAAGGGCCGCGCGGTTGCCTGGCGCATCAAGACGCGCCACCAAACCTTGTCGCGCTTTTTCTCCCTGTTCGGTCTGGATGAAAAAACCCAGCAGCAGGACATCGAAGGCATTGAACATCATTTGAGCGCGGCGACGGTTGAAGTTCTGTCCAACCTCGCCCAATTCTTCGAAGACCATCCGGCCACGCTCCAGGCCTTTCGCAAATCCTCCAAATCCCCCAGGAAACTTTCCAGTTAGAACGTCAGAAACTTCCACGCCTGCACCTCGTTGCCAAAGTGCAGGACGAACCAATTCCCCTGAAACGCCTCCTCCTCGGGAGCTTCCTCGCGGTAAAAATCCCACAGCTCCCGCCCGCTCTCCGGGTCCAGGCGGCGGATGTGGAAGTAGACCGGCGCGTCCGGGCGCGGCGAGTGGACCGCTTCCGCCAGCCCGACCAGCATCGCCGCCCCCCCCTGGTTCGCGCTGGCTGTATAGACATATTTCCCGGACAGAAAAGTTCGCTGCCCGAGTTTTTGCGCCTGCCAGAGAATTTTCCCCGAGCGCGGGTCCACCTTTAATATCACCGGCGCCGCCTTTCCGAACCTGATCTCCTCCGAGTATTGGATTTCCTCCGGGCTGGCCGTCGTCGTATCGACATAAAGCCGGCCGTCCCCGTCAAATTGCACCCGGCTGATGCCGACGCTGGTCAGGCGCCATTGCACCTGTCCGCCCGGCAGGGACAGGGCTGTCAGCACGCCCTGGTCAAAGAAATAAAGGACCCCCGCCCGTTCCGCCGCGGGCGCCACGTGCCGGGGATTGTTCGTCTCGAATTCCCCGCTGATCGGGTAGCTCAATTCTGTCTCGAACAGCTTGTTGTTCTGCTTGTCGAAGACTGTCAAACTTTTTCCCGCCGTCACCAGATCAACCGTGGCCAGCGGGAAAAACTCGGGCACGCCGGTGACTTCGCCCTTCCACTCCACGGGCGTGTCGGCCAGCCAGCGTCGCAGTCTCACTTCATAAAGACTTTCATCAATCGGTTTGACGCCTCCGGTCCGGCTGCGTTTGATGTCGTTGAAAACTTCCTCGCCCACTCCCGCCGCGCTGGTGGACGCGGTGGTCTGGCCGTTGAGGAGCGAGGGGCCGCGCGGCTTGATCGCCTGCACCCAGGTGACCTTCGGTTCCAGCAATTTCACCCGCAACTCAATCAGATTTTGCCCCGCTGAAAAGAATTCGCTGCTCACGGCATCCAGCGGCTTGTTGAACTTTATCTCCTCCGTCGCCTGGGCCAGCAGGACCTCCGCCGTCGGCTGCACGTTGGGCGGCAATTCATCCGGCATGGCGTGCTTTTGCGCGCGCGGCACCTCGATGTTCTGGCTCGAAATCTCTCCCGAAGAAAGATCAATCCGCATCGCGATCCGCCCGGTATCGCCCGTTGCCGAAACCACCAGCAGGCTCGATTCCGTCGGTGTGAAACTGACGAACTGTCCAGCGATGGGAACAGTCAATTTCACCTCGCCCGTCTTCTGGTCCAGACGAATAACCTGGTCGCCGGGGCACACCCAAATGCTCTGGCGGTCGGCCAGCACTTGCGGCGGGCGCGCGTTCTCCGACTCTCCCGGGAGGGTCGTGGACCATAAATCTTTTTCCGTGCGGAGATCGTGGACCATGACGCGGTCCGGACTGGCCAGCAGAATTTTTTCGTCCTCCAAAAACTGTGTGCGCCATCCGGAATTCGGGCCGGACAGTTTCATCGAGAAGGCCAGGCGCGGTTTCGAGCCGGCGAAGCTGTACCAACCCCAGGCGCCCAGCAGCCCGAGCAGCAATACCAAGCCGAAGGCGATCAAGCACATAACCCAGCGCAATTGCCGCGCTTCGGTCTTGAATTTCTGCATCGATGGGTTGAGGCCGGGTGCTGGCGTCCGCGGCACCGGGATTTCCGCGGCCGGAGCCGCTGTCGTGTGGACACAGAGGCGCGCCTGCACTTTGGGTTGCGCCGCCAGTGCTTGCGCGATGATCTCATTGGCCGCGTCAGTGCCGTCGGCGTTGCAAGTGGGGCAATTCACCCTGAAGGGCATCACCCCATCCTGCGGCTCGACCTCGAAGGAGTAGCGCGCCCCGCAACCGCATTGGACTTTGATCGTCATGGTGGATTGAGCAAATGCACGCTGGGCGGGTAAGCCAAGTCGCGCGAGGCTTTTGGCCTGCTGACCGTTACTTCGCCGCTGCGCCAGAGCAGGTTGCCGCCCATCTTGCCGTGGTTGTTGCCCGGCACTCGCCCATCCTCGGAAAAAACCTGTTGTCCCTTGAGTTTCGGAGCGGCATCGACCTGCGCGTCAGAAAGGAGAATTGCGCCCGGGTCATCATTGGTCGTTCGTCCCATGTAGTAGGCGTAGCTGATTTTTCGGCCGGCAAAGGATTCCGCCTCGGGCAGGGACGGGTCCTTGCTGCCGGGACAAATGAATATCTCCGTCGTTGTCGTGCTTTTGGGCACCAGCAAACTCAGAGGCTCCGCGGGCGTCCGGGCGTCCTTCAAAGCGGGAAAGGCCCCATTGTTGTCCTTTTCGTAGATGCTCAGAGCGAGATACATCAATTCCAGATTCTTCCGGCAATTCGCCAGGGCCTTGTTCCGCGTTGAAGTGGTAAGCCCGCTTTCCATCATCACCGTCAGGATGATGAGGATTGTCAGCACCAGCAACAATTCCAACAGCGAAAACCCGCCCGCGGCGCGGCTCCCCGCCAACAACTGCTTTCGGGAGCGGGTCACTGCGGGACCACGGTCACTTTGCCCAGCGCCGCGTCATAATTCAATTTCATGCCGAAAGGGACTTCGGGCAGTTTGGGAATGTACTGCTTGGTGACCAACTCATTCAAATCCTTCGGCAAACGACCCTCCTGCACGTTGAAAAGCTGGACTTCTTGATTCAAGGCCGCGGTGTCAATGCCCTTAACGGCAGTTTGCTGGCCTTTGACGAGTGTTCCCAGATAGCCGTCATGGCTGGCCGGACTGGCGCTCGGCACCGGGGTGGGGGCGGGGGTGGTGGATTGTTCCTTGCCGCAGCCAACGAGAATCAAGGCGCCGGCCAAAACGATTAAGCCGCAGGAGTTTCGCATAACCGGACTTTAGTCCAACGCCGCCAGGAATCAATGTGGGATTTTCATCCGCTCGCCAAAGGAAAGCGGGCAGGGGAATTGAAGGCGGCTCCCCAATAGACCCTTCGCTCAGGCTTTCCCAAGGAAGAGGCTATTTCTTGCGCGCTTGCCGCGGCTTGCACGTCACCCAAACACTTGCGCCAAAAGCGATAATGCCTATGGCGAGCGGCAGCGCGAACAATGTCTCTTGAACTATCATCATGAACGAATATGCACTCTTGTCACATAATTGCAACCGGATTGTCACATAATCGTCACACATCTGTCGAGATTCTTTACAACGTCAGCAGCCTGCCGGATGGAAATAAAATCACTTTGATTCACTTTGAGTAGTATGAGCGGCTAAACCGTTAGTTGTGTTGTAAGGCGTTGCTGCATAGACGTTCCAGGAAAATGTGCTACACTATTTATAGTCAACGACTTAGCTCGAAACACGATCAGAAAAGAGCCGCAACATGTTGCCCTCTTTTGGTGGATTTGCACTTGGGTTTGGATGATCAGGAGTTCGAAGAGTTCTGTACTGATCTGCTGAACCTGCACCCGGTCATTGCTTTATTGAAGGATGGCAAAGGCCCGTCCCATTCGTCAACGGGCATTGAGCATAGTCGAACAATTCTTGAAATCATCCGACACAATACTCGGCTGCGCGGTTGTTCCCGTGCTTGCGGAGGCGATCAAGCCTGCGGAAATGAGCGCGGAAATGGATAAAGCATCCTGGCGTCAAGACTGCTTGGATGTTTTTAAGGTGATAGAAGGCGCGGTGGAGGCGCGGAAGGTTGCGAAGTGCCTCGGTAACGTGGGTGAATATTGTTTTCCAGAGAGCAGTCCCAACGAGTTCGATTTAACGATCGTTGCGCAACAGTTTCCCATAGAAGTCTATGAGCATATGAAACGACTTTACGAGTCAGCAGAATCTGAATCGGTAAAACAGACCACACTCCACACAACCAAAACTCCCTCTTTGGGGCCGCTGAACGACGTCTTGTATGTGGATCGTGAAATCGATGCTCTCTGGGATCGAGCGCTCGAATGTGAGAATGGAGGTTTTTCTCGTGAATTCCGCCTTGCTTTGATTCGCTCATTGATGCGGGCCGATGCCGCCACGGCACTCGACAGGATTCGCAATTTCGTCATTGCCTGCAAGAACGCCAGTGAAATCAAGCTCCTTGCCGAACTCGTAGCCACCCGGCCTTCGCGCTTTGTCTTCGATCATTCTGATGTCGTGCGTGCCATTCTTGTCCGCTCTCAAGAATTCGCCGCAACCAAGGAGGTCACCCGAACATTGATTCTCTCGGCCTGCGGAGGAGGCCGAACCTATACGGACACAGAACTTGATCCCGAGTACAAATACATCCTTGAGCAGGGCGATGCTCTGGCCAATCGCTTTCGCGATGATCCACTTTTACAGCCTTTCTATAGCGAAATAGCGAATTGGGAGCGCCTGTCAGCGCCATGATCTCGAATGGCGCCGGCAACGAAAAAGGGGAGAGGATTATTAATCCTCTCTTGTATTAGCGCATGAGGAGGTCAGAGAATTCCTAAGAGCACTAAATCCGACTTAATCGCAGCATTTTGAAAGACTTTTTTTTCGCACATTTTGAACTCGGCGAAGGAGGGGGGTTGCGTCACACTGGGTGAACGAGAATATGAACGCATCATTGTGAATTCCACCGCCCCCACGCCACAACAGCAGCGGGCCATTTCCGCCCGGGGCAATGTGCTGGTCGTGGCCGGCGCGGGGGCGGGCAAGACGCAAACGGTGGTGGATCGCTGCCTGGCTTGGTTGCTCGATGGAGCTGAGCCGGGGTCAATCGACCAAGTCCTGATGGTCACGTTCACGCAGGCGGCCGCGGCGGAGATGCGCCAGCGCCTCCGCCTAAGCCTGGAACAGACCCAGGCCCGTTTGGAAAAATCCGGTTCGCCGTCGCTCCGTTTGGCCGAACAATTGGCGCTGCTCGACACGGCCCACATCGGCACCTTGCACAGTTTTTGTTTCCATCTGGTCAGCCGCCATTTCCACGAGCTGGGGCTGGACCCGCAGGCCCGAGTCCTGCCCGAGGAACGGGTGCGGCTGCTGGAGCGGCAGAGCCTGGATCTCATCCTCGATGAAGTCTATGCCGGCGACAGTCTTTCCGCCCTTGCCATCCAGCAACTCATCCAGGCGCAAGGAGGCGATTGGGACCTGCCGGTGCGGGAGTTGATTCTGCGTTTGCACCATTACTCGCAGACGTTGCGCGATCCGGCGGCTTGGTTCGCGGGGCAGACGGCGCGCTTTCAGCAGTCCGGGGCGTCGGCCTGGCTCGGCTGGTTGATGGACGAATTGCCGAACTGGCGGAAAGCCTGGCTGCCGGTGTTGCTGGCCCAGCCCGCCGAAAACAAAAACGCCGCCCAATGCGCCCAGGCTCTGGCAGGCCTGGCGGAAAAGCCGGATCGATCGCAGTTCGCCTCCGCCCTTGAGGCCATCAGGAGCGCGGACGCGGATTGGCCCAAGCCAAAAGGCTCCTGGCGCGATCCCATTAAAGATATATTTGACGAAGCGGATTTTCTGCTCTCGGTGTGCGCGGTGGGCGGGGCGGACCCGCTGGCGGAGGATTGGTTTTGGGCGCGTCCGGCCATGCTGGCCCTGCTCGATTTGGCCGGGCAATTCGACCGGGCTTTCCGGGAGGCCAAACGGCAGGAGGGCGGCATTGATTATCATGACCTTGAGCAGTTTGCCCTGCGCCTGCTCTGGACGGACGGAAGCCCGAGCGGCATTGCGCAACAATGGCGCGAGAAGCTGCGCCTGGTGTTCGTGGATGAATACCAGGACATCAACGAGGCCCAGGAGGCCATCATCCGCGCTCTGGGCCGCGAGGGCGCGGAGGCCAACCTTTTTCTCGTGGGTGATGTCAAGCAGAGTATTTACGGCTTCCGCCTGGCCGATCCGCGCATTTTCAGCAAGTATCAGGACGCCTGGGGGGCCGACCCCGCCGCGCGCGTCATTCCGCTCACGGAAAACTTCCGCAGTCATGAGTCGATTCTCAAATTCATCAATGCTGTCTTCACGGGGCTGATGCGCAAGGACACAGGTGGCGTGGAGTACGACGCCGGCGACGCCCTGCTTTTTGGAAACGCCGCCGGCCGCGCGCATCTGGCAACCGATGCCGCAGCGCGTCCGCCGGTGGAACTGCACCTGCGCCGCCTGGGGCGCGAGAGCGACGAGGGCGACACCACGGAAGTTCCCGATTCCGCTTCCGACGCCGAGAAGGAGGCGCGAATGGTTGGGCGGCGGCTGATGGAATTGAAAAACCAGCGCGCGCTCATCTTTGACCGCGACGGCCAGCCGCGCGAGGCCCGATGGAGCGACATGGTTGTTCTGCTGCGTTCTCCCAGGAACAAAGTCGAGGCTTATGCGAGAGAATTCGGCCGCCGGGGCATTCCCCTGGTCGCAGCGCGCGGGGGATTTTACGAGAGCCTTGAAGTCCGCGATCTGCTCGGCTTGTTGCAGGTGCTGGACAATCCACTGCAAGACCTGCCGTTGCTGGGGGTGTTGCGGTCGCCGCTCGTCGGGCTGACTGCCGGGGAACTGGCGGTCATCCGCATCGGGCGCGAGCATGGGCGATTTTGGACGGCGCTGCTCCAGTGGCACAGGACCGCAAAGCTTCGCGACGCGGCTTACGAAAAGGCGCACGAATTTCTGCGGCGCTTCGAGGAGTGGCGCAGGCTCTCGCGCCTGTCCGCCGTTTCGCACTGTCTGGAAACCATCATCGACCAGACGCATTATGGCGATTGGATTGCGACGCAGGAGCGAGGCGGCCAAAAGCGGGCCAACGTCGAGCGCCTGCTGCAATTGACACGCCAGTTCGACGCGTATGACGGGGAGAGCCTCCATCGCTTTTTGCGGTTTGTCGAAGCGCAGCAGGAAAGCGAAGCTGTCATCGAGCCGGGCGCCGCGCCCGCGGCGGAGGCGGTGCGGGTGATGAGCATTCACCAGAGCAAGGGCCTGGAATTCCCCATCGTGGTGGTGGCGGACCTGGGCAAGCCCTTCAACCTGTCCGACCTTTCCCGTCGCATTATACTTGACGAAGAATACGGGCTTTCTCCGCAGATCCAGCCGCCGGACACGCCGCGATTCTACCCCAGCCTGCCGTGGTGGCTGGCCCGGCGGCGCCAGAAAAGGAAAATGTTGGGCGAAGAGATGCGCCTGCTTTACGTGGCCATGACCCGCGCCGGCCAGCGTTTGATCCTGACCGGCGCCGCCAGCCGGAACTGCCTCGAGAAAAAATGGCCGCGTCAGGCTGACTGTGATCGCGGCGCGCCGGAAATCCCGGCCTGCCGCAGTTATCTGGACTGGCTGGGGCCCTGGCTCATCCGCTCCGCGGGCGCAGATGCTTTGGCGGCTTCAGGCCAACACGCGTTGCTGAGCTGTACGCTTTACGACGAGAGCGACGATCGTCCGGCCCCGGCCAATGCCGCAGCGGAACCCGCCGCGCCGGAAGTGAAACCAGCAGGACCGGACGTCGCGCCGGAACTGTTTGACCGGTTATCGTGGCGGTATCCATTCCAGGCCGAAACCGCGCAGCCGGGCAAGACCACCGTCACGACCTTGCGCCGGCAAATCACGGACGCGGACGGCGAGGAATCGGTTCCATTGTTTGGCGCATCCCTGGCGCACGCAGAACCCCGAAAGCGTTCGGGATTGAGCGCGGCGGAAATCGGCTTGGCGCATCACGCTTTTTTGCAGTTGGTTTCATTCGACAAAGTGAGGACGCCGGCGGCATTGCAAGAGGAAGCGGCCCGCCTGTGCCGGGAGAATCTTCTGACCCGCGAACAAATCGCCTGTCTGGACTTCGACGCGCTGGCGGCCTTTTGGCAATCGGAGGCGGGGCGGCAATTGCTCGGGCAATCCGGGCATTTGCAACGCGAGCTGCCGTTCACGGCGCGCTTCAGCGCGGACGATCTCCGGCAATTGGGGTGCGCGGAATTCGCGGGGGTTGGAGGGGCGGAATTTGTCGTGGTGCAGGGCGTGATGGATCTGGCGGCGATGCTGCCCGGCGAAATCTGGCTTTTGGACTTCAAAACGGACCATTTCCCGGCCGGTGAGTTGGAGGCAAAAATCAGCGCATACCGTCCGCAACTCGCGCTCTACGCCCTGGCCCTTGAACGCATCCATGGGCGTCCGGTGACAAAACGCTGGCTGCACTTTTTGGCCTTGCGCAAAACCGTCCTGCTGTGATCTCAAAACTCAAAGATCAGGCTCGTGATCGCGCCCCAATGGAGTTCCGCGCGCGCGCCGTTGTCAATTGGAAATACCCAGGCCATCCCCCAATTCGCCTGCACTTCTCCGACAGGCTTGAACTTGACGCGGAATCCGATGTCTCCGAGCAGGCTGTTTTGGCCGGCCTCGTCCTTATTCAAACCCCTTTCTGCGGCCAGCTCGAACATGGGCAGGAATTCTTCCACGCCAGACAGCGGCAGCTCCCGATGCGGCAGCGCATAAGCGCAACTGACGCCATACTCAAACGTCCGCAAGCCGCCGTCCTCCCCGCCGCCCAAAAGCGTGGACCAGCCCAGGACGGTTTGCACGGTGAAACGCCCGCCCAGACTGAGGTCATTGAAGATTTCGGGGTCCAATTCCGCGTTGCGGCTGACCGTCGAGTCGGCCGGCCGGCCGCCTTCCATCGCGACGCCGAATGTGGCATCGACAAATCGATCCGCCGAAACAAATTGATAAAGCGGGTAGCGCGCGCCCAACTCAATATTGCCGATGCCATGCGCGGTTTGATCGGGCGACACGTCGCGTTCGTAGGGCACCTGCGCTTCCACCGTCAGCAGCCCCAGCCCCTTTTGGAACTCGATGGTGCCGGTGTCGCTTTGTTGCCCGGGGCCTTTGGTGTGCAGCCAGGTGAACTCCAATTCATTGTCCTCGAGTGCCATGTCATTCACCAGGAACGGCTCGGGAAAAACCTCCCGGGTATAAGCGCTGCGGTGGTCCAGCCAGTCGAACGGTCCGTATCGCGTGTCAGCCACGCCCGCGGAATTTGTGCTGGTCGCCGCCGCCTGATCGTCCGGGTCCGCCCCGGCGGCGGCCTGGGCAAAATTGATGGCGGACAATGCCCCAATAAACAGCGCAACCGCCTTGCTTTGTGATCTCACGGCGGTGAAAATGGAGGACGGGAATGGCGGAGGCGAGAATTTTTTTGCAGGAACAGAATTGAAAACTGAAGAGAAGAATGTCAGCAAGGAGCTTTACCATCAGTTGCGCAGCTTGACGTGGGAAAAGTTGTGGACGGATGAAGTTCCGCGTTTCAACAAGGCTTCGCCCAAAGAACGAAGTGATCGGGTGGCGCTGGTTCGCGCGGTGGGCGTCGTCTTTTTTGAAGCCGGCGACCCGAAACGGAGGGAGGAGGTCAAGCTTTGGTTGTTGGGCTTGCTGCATGATCCTTGCGAGAAGATACGGCGTTACGCCATGGCGGCCCTGCCCAAAACCGGCGCCGGCCCTGACGCGGAGGCGGAGTTGCTGTCGCTTTTGCGGAACACTTCCTCCGGGCGCGAGAAGAAATTCCTGGTGCAAGCCTTGGAGAAGATCGGCGGAACAGCAACATTGGACATTACGAAGGCGGACGCCCGAGCCCTGTCGCCGCTGACGGAACAGAAACTCAAAGCGAGCATCGCGCGCAGCCAGAGTCCCAGCGCCATCCGGTTGGACGGCGTTTTGTCGGACTTCGCGGGATTGCGCTTACATTTGCGCGGACGCAGGGGCTTGGAGGCCATGGTCCGTGATGAAGCGGAACAAGCCATCAGAACGCGCGGACAATTCCGCCTCGAAGGTGCCCGCGTCGGATTGGTTGCGCTCACTCCCCTGGTTCCCTTCACCCTGGCAGACATTTATGCTCTCCGCTGCTTTGACGATGTTGGGTTTGTTCCGGGCGGCGATACTGTTGCAATTAAGGCCCGGTCCATCGAAGCCCTGGCGCCGGTCATTGCCTCGGCCTTGTCGCGGCGCGTGTTGCAGGCGTTTACGGAAGGATCGATTCGTTATCGCTTGAACTTTGTCGGCAAGGGCCACCAGAGAGGCGCGGTGCGGCTCCTGGCCGGACGCGTCTATGAATTGTGCCCGGAAATGCTGAATGACGCGCGCAATGTCACCTGGACAGTGGACATTTACCCTGACTCGCGCGTGGAGTTGCGGCCGAATTTGACTCCTGACCCGCGCTTTTATTACCGCCGGCGGGACGTTCCCGCGGCGTCGCATCCTCCCTTGGCCGCCTGCATGGCGCGGCTGGCCGGGCTGGCTGAGAATGAGATCGTTTGGGACCCTTTTTGCGGATCTGCCCTGGAACTGATCGAGCGCGCGCTGCTGGGCGGGGTGCGCGCCATCCATGGAACCGACTTGAGCGCGGCTGCCGTGGCCATTGCGCGGGACAACTTCGCCGCCGTGCGGATGCAGCCGGTTCCGGCGAACTTCGTCTGCAAGGACTTTCGTGATTATGCCGGCAGCTTAGGCCCCAACAGCCTGACACTGGTCATCACCAATCCGCCCATGGGCATGCGTGTTCCCGTCCCTGATCTTCGCGGGTTGATCGAGGAGCTGTTTAATGTCGCCGCCACCGTGCTGCTTCCCGGCGGGAGGCTGGTCCTGGCCAACCCCATATCCATGAAGAATCCGCCCCGCCCGTTTCAATTGCTGTCCCGGCAGACGGTTGATCTGGGCGGTTTCGATTGCCGCATGGAGAAGTATGTCAAAGTGGGGCGGTGAGAGATTCCGGGATCATTTCATTTTTTGGATGGCGTCCGCCTGCTCCTGCTCTTAATCTCAACCCGCATGAACAAGTCGATTTTTCCCAAACAATCTGCGAACAAACCTGTCTTTTCCACGAACCGCCTTTGCGGAATTCTCTCCTTGATCGCGCTCTGTTGCGGCTTGACCGCCGGCACGGGCGCTGAAGCGGCGGACGCGGCGAATCCCGTCCCGGAAACCGCCGCCCAACATGACGCCAAGATGGCTTGGTGGCGCGACGCGCGCTTCGGGATGTTTATTCATTGGGGCCTCTACTCTGTCGCCGCCGGCGAGTGGCGCGGCAAATCCCCGAAGACCACCGCCGAATGGATTCAGCATTCGCTGGGAATTCCCACCTCGCAATACCAAACGCTCGTCGCGCAATTCGATCCGGAGCAATTCGACGCCCGCCGCTGGGTGCGCATCGCGAAGGACGCGGGAATGAAATACATCGTCATCACGGCCAAACATCACGACGGCTTCGGTCTCTTTCCCTCGTCCCTGACGGATTGGTGCATTAAATCCACGCCCTTCAAACGGGATCCGCTGCGTGAACTGGCCGCAGCCTGCAAATCCGAGGGCGTCCGCTTTTGCTGTTATTACTCCATCATGGACTGGCACCACCCGGACTGGGGGCAGCGGGAGTCCTGGAACGACCTCGCCACCGGCAAGCCGGACATGGATCGCTATGTCGCATACATGAAGGGGCAATTAAGCGAAATAATCACGAATTATCATCCTGCGGTGCTGTGGTTCGACGGCGAATGGGAATCCGCCTGGACCCATGAGCGGGCGGTGGACTTGGACGCCTTTCTGCGCAGGCTCGACCCGAACCTTGTCATTAATAATCGTATTGACAAGGCCCGCGTGGGCATGGCCGGCATGAACGGGAAGGCCAACGCGCTGGGCGATTACGGCACGCCGGAGCAAACCATCCCGGGCAACGGATTCGGCCCCGGCGTGGATTGGGAAACCTGCATGACCATGAATGACACCTGGGGTTTCAACAAGAGCGACACTCATTGGAAATCCCCGCAAACGATCATCCGCAATCTGATCAATGTTGCCAGCAAGGGGGGCAACTACCTCCTCAACGTCGGCCCGACGGGGGAGGGACTGATTCCCGGGGCTTCCGTCGAGCGCCTGGCTGTGGTCGGCCAATGGATGAAGGTCAATGGGAAGTCGATTTACGGCACGCAGGCCAGCCCGTTCGCAGCGCCACTGCCTTGGGGCCGTTGCACCAGCAAGTATGCCCACGGCAACACCACGCTGTATCTGCACGTCTTCGATTGGCCCGCCGATGGCAAGCTGCTGGTGCCTGGTTTGAGGAACAAGGTGAAATCAGCCCGCTTGCTGGCTGGCCCGAATAAAGGGTCACTCCCGGTTCAGGCTGCCGAAAGCGGATTAATCATTTCCCTTCCCGCCGCCGCGCCGGACGCCATTTCTTCAACGGTTGTTCTGCGGTTGAAAGGCGCGCCGACGGAAAGCAGGAATTAGTTATTCCTTAATTTGCCGCCGTCCCGCGGCGATGAAACAGCCAATGGCCGCGCCCGAGGACAGGACTATAAGCGTCCTGGCCAGACCCTTGCCGCGCATAAAGCCACCGGCCCAATCCATCCAGCTCGACGCGAGCAAGCCTTCTTTGCCGTACATCTGCTCGACTTGGCGGGAGCCTTTGCGGGAATCGGAGTTGGAAAGTTGAACGTCATTGGCCTCCAGAATGGCGTTCTCGCGGTCGATGCCGTCCTGGGCGCGCCAAGCCAGCCCTGCGCCTGTGTAACCCGCCAGCAGAATCGCCAGACCCAGCAGGCGAAGAGCCAAACGCATCCTGGCCGCCGACATCGAGGCAATGAAACTTGCCGCCATGACTACGGCAGCCGATGAAACCCCATTCCCACATGCAGGAAATGATTGTCTTCCGTCACCACCGTTGAGATTTGCAGTTCACGCATGATCACCATCGTTGTCAGATCGGTGAAGGAGATATCCGGCTTGTCCTTGAAACGCTTCCGCAGTTCCAATGCCGCTTGAAATCGTTCTGTTGTCAGCCGTTGGATTTGGAGCGCTCCGCGTGTCGAATCGGCCAAAAGTCCATCGAGGAACCGCACAGCTTCCTCGTACGATTCGCGCCGGAAAAGCAAGGTGATGATGGGTTGAGGAGGCTTCACCGGGTCTGAGGTTTCCCGTAAAGTTCCTGCTCGATTTCCGCAGACGAGATCGGCGTGCCTGACAATCCGCCAGCCACCGAGAGCAACGACGGCTCTTCACCGGCGCCGCGCCACGTCAGAAACGTGAGATATTCCATAACTTGCCGGAGCGTAGGCTCAGGAAGGCTGTCGAGTTTCTCGATAATCGTTTCTTTCAACGCGTTCATGTCAAAATATCATACCACGTTGCCCCGGCCTGGGAAACCAGAAAATGTGAATGAAGTCATGCCGGGGAATTGGAACTGGCGAATGGGAATTTGACAGGCGGGCGGAGCGAGTACATTTTTTCATCGCCTGTTGAATCAACTGTGCAGGTGTGCAGGTGTCAGTCCTGAATGGCGCTTAGATAAGGCTTCGATAATTGCGGGGTCTTCCTTTCCAGTAACGGCTGCGATGGGAGATTTCAACGAAACGGCGGCGCGGTTGATGGAGCAAAGGGTAAGGCTTGGGCCGACGTTTGACTGCGCGCGGCTCAGTGCGGTTAGGGCGGTATCGAACCAAATCCCGCACCAGATTGAGTA